>Ga0209052_1000685_pt1 | contig 11157 bp, 5 predicted proteins | sample WorMetHEROISLAND_2_FD_187409 | JGI IMG/M metagenome (GOLD analysis project Ga0209052, IMG submission 187409) | Marine gutless worms symbiont microbial communities from Max Planck institute for Marine Microbiology, Germany - Olavius sp. 4 HERON... | ecosystem: Host-associated > Annelida >...
TTATTGCACTGTAAATTTTGTTGTACACTTAGTTAAGTCAAGACTATTGAATTGTCACTTGTGCTTTTTTTCATGTAGTTTTTTTGAAATTAGTATTATTATTATTTGTTATTTCTCAACTCTACCATTTGTGGTGAATAAAGATTTTCATAAAGAAATCAGGGAACCGCAAGGTCATGCAAGGTCAATGCCAGCGGGTGGCTCGCCATCTCTGAGTTTGTATAACGTAGGTGAGGTGCAAGTCGATCCGCCAGTTATACACTCATTATCAGACATAACTACAACTATATGTACAAATGCCTTCGTTCCTGCAGCATCCTTGAGCCTATCTGAAACTCGTTTATGGGACGACATAGCACATTCTACAATGCTTTGCTTTTTGCTCAGAAAAATCCGAACTTCTAGGAGGGACAGTTATCAACCATTTTTGTTGCCATGCTCTCCTCCTCTGCCGCCCGTTTACTTTGTTTTATTTGCTAGATTCAGGGCCGTAGGAACGGCTCAGGCAGACCCGGCGGCTGCCGGACCAATAATTTGACTAGCAAGAACGTTTGTGTTCACATTATATCAATTTTCGAGAACGTGAGTTGATTCTAGTAGAATTTATGCCATCAGACGTCAGATTTTAATTCAAAAATGCACCAAATTCGATTTCCGCTGGGGCTCCGCTTCAGATCCCCTAGCTGGATTTAAGGCGCCTACTTCTAAAGGGAGAGAGGCGAAAATGGAGGGAAGGGGAAGGATGGAGAGTGGAGGAAAAATAAGGGCCCTACTACTACGAAAGGGAAAGAAGGAAGTGGATAGGAGGGAGGGAAGGGGAGGGACGGACAGAGGAAGGGATTTGCCGGACCAATGTCAAAGTGCTTCCTACGCCCCTGTCGATTGCTACGGGTTGGAGAAACAAATAACGACGATGATGAGGATGATGTTGGCGACGATGACAAAGTGTTGGTCACACATAGTTTGGGCGTCGTGGGTTAAGAATGTAGCAAGCACAATGTTGCAACTTTCCAACAAACAACTGCCAATTTCAGACGGAGAGGATAATGGGTGCTCAAAGTTCAATTTTACCCTTAAATTCTCCCAAAATGGGGGACTCTTAGCACCAAATTTTGTATTTTTGGAAGAATATTTTCCGACAAGAAGAAAATTTTTCGACAGGCTATAATTTAGGGAGGCAATTGCCCCTACCCCTGCCACGACGCCAGTAGATGTAGCGACTGACCTTGAAGAGCTGAACGCCGATGGCGGCAAACATGAACTGAAGTAGAAACGTAACGAGCATGATATTGTAGATTGTTCGTATTGCGACAACGACGCACTGCACCACGTGCTGTCAACACAAGCAAATCAGCGCGTCCATCTTCTGTTAGTTAGTATTATGTTTGCGTGCACGTGACGTGTACGTAGGTAGTTTATTACTTTTTGGGTTTTTTTTGTACTGGTTTGATTGATTTTTTGCTGTTTTCTATCTTTGCCAGTACCGGTGCAAGTGACTGCATGGGTGACCGTCCCCGAAATGAAGTGTCGAGCGGGACGTAAAACTTTACTCTACCTTACTCTACTACTGTTTATTTTCTGAGGTCTTCAGCGGATCTTCGGTTGTTGAATGGGAAACTGGGTAAAATGAGCACGGGCATCAAACTCTCACCATATACTCATACTCAACTACACGGAAAGTTTCAACTTTCGATCTATTGTACTTTCTGAGACTCATCGTCTCATTTGACAAATAAAAGCGTTACCCGGTACTTATAAACATTTTTTCACATTCAGCCATCCACTCACCCAGTTAGCCCATTTCGACACTGCAGAGCCTCACCTTCGCTAAATAACAACAAGAAATCTGAGCTAATGCTTATGAGACGCGCGACAGCATCAGTTTAATTTCGTACGCATGTTGTCTTGGTCTATTTCCAGTAATAACGGCGAAAATTCACTGTTTAAGTATGAGTCGCAGTCTGAAATCCGCGAAAAATTCACCGAAAACCCCTATTTTGGGGGAAAGCTCGTCTGCAGTACTTGTTATGATAAGCAGCAAGTCTGTGTCTATCTGCAACCGTTCTGATGCAATATAAGTCGACAGTAGCAGAAATCGCGCGTTTTGAAGGCGGTACCCAAATTTGATGCCCTCGTACGGAAAACTCCTTGAATCTAGGGGTCGAAACTTGCACTGTCAAAGCCTACGTTTAAGCTTAATGCTGAAAATTTTGTGTGCTGGTTTCCTGTGATTTCGGCGCAGTTCACTCTTGAAATGTGTGTGGCAGCATGAAATCGTCAAAAAAATCACTAAAACCCCATATTTTTGCGGTTCAAGATCGTTTAAGGTCATCGGTGTTGGTACCAGCGGAAAGCTCCTCAGCAGTGCTTTTTATAATGAGCAGCAAGTCTATGTCTATCTGCAACCGTTCTCATGCTCGACGAGCTAATAGCGGTGAAATAACGATTTCTTAGGGGGTATCTCTCTTTGATGCCCTCATTCGAGAAGAATCTTCTCACCCAGCGCCACAAAATTTGCTCACAAGAAACTAGAGACTCTACGCTATTGTACGTTAAAAACCCGGAGTATCTATCTCACCTGGGCTTGAATCGGTACCGGGTCGTGACGGACAGATGGACGGACAGAATTACGATAGCTAATAAGCACTACGTGCTGTCGCGCGTAAAAAGTTGCCAGCTTACTTCCGACGACGTGGCGTCGACGACCATAGCATGCCAAACTTTAGAAAAAGCATACTGGATGCGCCATACGCACGTAGAAATTACACGTAGGCATAAATTCTACTTATTTCATGACCTACTTCGTCCTTCTATCTCTCACCACAGTGTCTGCAGTGTCATAACCGCCCATAATCTCACTCCAGTCAAGCGTGACGGTTCGCCTCTGTTCATCACACGCACGTCCATGCACGTAGAACGCACCGTTGATGACAGTCATGAAATAAGTACGTTTCAACACGGTCGTTTATACACTCGCACAATACAGTCTACAGTGTAGACCGTAATGAAGAGTATACGTAGATAGTTTTGTTTCAGTAGTAGCACTGTGGCTGTGGCAGAAAAAAAGCCAAAGCAAAACAAACTCGTCGTTTTTTTTCAGAGACAACCAACGCAAACCTTTAAATCTCACTTGCGCATCAACGACGGTTCACTAATTCCTAGCGTGCCTCGTGCGAATATTCCCGGCGCTGCCGCCGCTGTCGCCGGTGCAGTAATGGAGTATTAGTCTTCTGGACGGAACCTGCCACTTGCCGCTAGCATTAGCCGTACTGCCGGCATAGTAGCAGCAGTAGTGAAATGAAATCGCATTACGGCTCGCATGATACGAAAAACGCGTTACCCTTTTGAAAGCAAACTTCCTCGGCGTGGGTGGATGAAAAAAAACATGTTTGTTAAACGTGGCCAGTGCATTAGAGGTCTTAGAGTATATATATATAAACTATACGTATATAAACTATACGAATGCACGTTTTACTAACTTACTTACTTACTTACGTGCGTACTAATAGTTACTTCTTACTTTGCTTTCCTTCTCCTGCAGTGTCAATAATTAGTCAATCGATTCATCCATTAGAGCTGGCAAGATTTCTCACTGGGGAGTTATTCCTTTCCCTTCTTTCCCTTCCCCCTTTTCCTTTTCTGTCCTCTGTTTCGGTCTCCTTTGCCCCGACCATCCCATTCTTCACCGAAAAATAGACAAACACAGAAACGAGCAAAAAACAATGACTTAACAAACCTTCAAACCTTTAGCCCTGTTAATTGCTCTAAGCGGTCGAAGCACGCGCAGAACTCGGAGAATTTTGACGACACCAATCGTTTCGTTGCTGTAACACAGACAATCTCCAAATTACGTTTCGTTTTCAGCAACAGCAGTAAACGCATTTTAGTGAAAAATCAGCAATGCCACCAAATTACGTCATGTTTACAATACCGCATGCCAAGTGTTTATCTTAGAACTATATTTTTTTCAGGATTCATATACATTAATGCGACTTCCAATTCGTTGCATTAATGTAGGCCTATATGAAACCTGAAAAAATAAAAATGCCGACCGTTTATCGATGAAAGAATGTTCAGTTAATAAACATGATTGGTTTTGAAATTCGTACAAACCTGGCTGTATTAATATTGATCAATAATAAATATCAATACAGCCACTTAATGCTGAATGTTATTTTTTTCAGTTCGAATGCGTTTAACCAATCAGCCGCCAGCAGCTTCGTCTGGTTCTATTTTCGTTCCATCTGATGTGACCTTTAGCCCTGTTAATTTGTTTTTGACCTGCTCTAATTCTCTAAAACAAATCACATCAGTGGGAAAGTTAAACAAAGCCCATAACGTATGTGGACGGCAAAAACGAAGTCAGATCATGTGATACAAATTTGTTCTACTAAGAAAGTTATAAATAAAATCCAGGTAAGAATAAGCAAGAAAATTGTAGATCTATTTGGTTCTAGGCTCCCCCCCCCGCAATGACAAAGCGTGAGTCTACATAGAACTGACTCGATGCCGAATGATATTAGAGCGACGACGACGACGAGGGCGTCGAGCAGGTTGAAGGCACTGCGACAGAACGATCCTTTGTGCAGCATCAGCCCGTAGGCGATTATCTACCAACGCATAACAATAACATCTACACGTCGTAGACAAGACAAAACATGTACCGGGTGGTGCTTAAGAAGTGGAACATGCGTGCTATACGTGGAGATCGAGTCACCGGACAGTTTCGGAAACGACCAGCCTCGATCGTTGCAGTGAAGGGCGGCAGTGGCGTGACTACGAGAGGCGAAGTGAGGCAATTGCCTCAGGGCGCCAAGCGTGGGAGTGGGGGCGCCTAAAAATGTTTGCCTCAGGGCGCTTCAGACGTAGTTACGCCACTGAAGAGCGGTCGTATTGAACACTTCAACACGGCAGTGTTCAACGTGACCACCCTTCACTGAAGTGATCGAGGCTGGTCGTTTTCGACACTGCTCGATCGATCGAATTCAGGCAAAGTATGTTTGTTCCACTCCGTAGGCGCCACCCTGTATAGTACGTGCGCCATCTTAATGACGCACGTGCAATCAGCTGCTAACCGAATCACAGCCGCAGTCGACCTGAGAACTGTAACGTAAAAAGTAAAGTAAAGTTAGGTTATATTATAGTGCGCTCTAAAGCTTAGCTTAAAGCTTAGCTTAATCTAGCGCACTTGACCACCATAACCACACCATAACCACTTAACGGTCACAGATTATAGAGGACACCGTCAAACCCTCTTGCCTGTCCGAGAAATTAATCTCAAAGCATGCGCGCCAGTATTCCTGAAACAATTTATTCTGCCAGGTCTGGGGATTGAACCCAGGCCCGGCTGATAACCGTTTCAGGCTCAGCGCGCACTGTGCCAATGAGCCACAGAGACAAGCGTACTAGCTACACATACACGAGTCTTTGGTCGACTGCACCCGCAAAACTGAAATATGACACATAAAATGAGACGTATTAGAAGCTTCTATTTAACGGAATGCGCCATACGTATTCACGTTTTACTTACTTATTTTCTTACTTACAAAGACGACTGATATCGAAGAACTTCAGCAATAGCACTAGGCTACGTTTCATCATGCATACCTGCATAATAAGAGTAAAAGTAAACTGACACTGATACGCTGAAATGGTTATAGTAATTTCGATATTTCAATTACCGTGTAATAAATAGTGTACATAAATCGCAAAACAGCCTTAATAATTAACATAAGAATCTGGTAATTGATACGTATCAATTAAGAACAGTGCATACAAAGCGCTCACATGTCCGGAAAGGCTAAAGCTGTGAATTATATGATAATTTATTAAGTATAATACTAAAAGTAATAATAACGACAAAAATAACGATTGTAATAATAATAAATTATAAGTTACCAAGTTTTATACTTTTTGCACATTGCGCTATAGTTACTAATCGACAAATATTAAATAACATGATGTACGTTTACAATCAAAAAGGTTGTCAATTTTGTGATTGTGGTTTTTTTTGCTGTTGTTTTTTTTCTGTGAGTAAACAGTTGCTGTATGTACCTTTAGCGTAATTTCGATGGTAAAAACTACGGTGAAAAACAGCTCGAAATACTTCAATATCTACAAAAACACACAAAGAATAAAACGGTGACATGTAGTTGATTTGTACTTCGTTATCACGAGCTAAACAAAACCAAATGCAATTATAGTTTACACGCCGTTGTTGTATTGTTATGTATTGTTATTATTATTACTATTATTATTAAAGGGGCGACTGAAAATGCGAAACTGGAAAATGGAGAACAAGAAATGCAGTGCTGGAAAATGCGGGAAAAGCAAGTTACGTGTACGTTTATTGTAGATAACGTCAACACTTGTACATTTTGAACATGAATTATACGTATTATAATTGCGAAAAATCACGTAAAACTTTTTGACTAAAAACATAAAATTTCCACGTCCCCTTATTAAATACGTTAAAAATTGAGTCGAGTTACGACGTGATATAATGTACTGGACATTACTGCTGTAAAGGAAAGCATTACGCAGTTAGAAACCTATCATCATGCAACACGGTCGCCGTACAACCTAAGCCGGTTCACTGCCTGTGGACGCACGATGTAATCTCGTTTAGCGTTCGCTGAAAATCTCATAAACCGCAGTTTTTAGCACGACCACGACGGGCGGTTGGGAGTTGGGAACGGCTTTTATATGAACGTAAAGTTGACCGCACATGTAAAATATAACAGAAATGAGACAGGAACGCAAATTGTTCTGTTCAACTTTTTCAGACGTCCGAACGTGTGAAATGAAACATACTAAGCTATAATACGTCGTCGGAAAAATGAACGCCATAAGTCACGACGATCTTCGATTGGTCGTTATTTAGGCCTGCGCTGAAACAGGTTGTAACTGTTTTAGCACTTGCATATTTTATTGTATAAAAAAAGTATAAAGTAAATATGCTGACAAGATAAGCCTGAAACAAATCCGGAACAATTTAGAGTTGTTTCAGTGTTTTATTTCTGTTTTGTTTCGGCGCAAACTCTACTCCATAAACTTGGATTCGCTGTGGGACTTGTTGTAAAAAACACGATCTGCAACTTCCTGTACGACTCTCTGTTTGTCGTACAACTTTTTGTGCGGCAAATCCACAAGAAATCGAAGTAATGGAGTTTGTGCCATAAGCGACACGAAACGTAGAAACGGTGACCTGGTTCCGTTCGATGTTTGCAAAGAGCGGGTCTTCGGCTGCAAGCATCATGCTACTGATGAGGATGCAGATGAGAATAACGTTGCAGTAATACGGATGGTTGCATAGCTTGTGACACAGGATGCGAAACCTGAACAGCAGTCACCACGAGTCAACACTTTAGCACTTATCACTCTAAAAATGCACCACGACGGGGCTTTTACGTAATATAAAGAAAGACTAATGCGGTAAGGTCGCCTGGCCTATTTTACTAATATTATCTGTTACTAATTAGCGTAATTACAACCATTAACTTAACGAAATTGTTCATCGGGTTGGTATAACTAAGATCTTATCATCTTGATTTACAACTGGCTAGTATATTGCGACGCCATGTGCCGACATTCGTGCGGCCGTCCATCTAATGTCCACTGCACATCAGCGTACCCGCCCACTAGGGACGGACGGACAGACGGACGAGCAAGACTCGTAAAGCGGCCTATTAGGACGGCCGCATAATAACAAACGTGTACGATAAGACATTATTTATTATTGCCCGCGGAAGCAAGGGCAGTATTGTTATCAGCATCGTCGCTTAGCTTTTGTTTATCTCTTAGCACGATAACTCATGAACCGCAGCACTTAGCTTGATGAAATTTTGCATGAACATGTACATTGACAACCTGTAGAAGCCTATTGAATTTCAAGGTCGTAGATCAACGGTCAAAGTCACGTAGGTTTTGCGTGTTTTGTGTGATACTGCGGCTACCCGCGGGCAGTACTTAGCCCTGAGCAAGGCTTGACAGTCTTGTTTATTTATATGTATATTTATTCACCACAAATTACAAAACTCGCAGACAATACCGACAGACATAAATACTTGATAATTTAACTGGGAGCCAGAGCAGTACAGCATATACTATATACACACTACACAGGTCCAGCTGATCAGGCCTAAAAGTTGTCGTATTTGTGAGGAAACAAAATAGAGTAACTGAGTATAGTTCCATCCCAATACATTAATCAGTAGATCCAATGCTTATAGGTAAACACTAAAAATCTCTAGTAAATAAATGCAATGATTACCGGTTTGTTGGGCTAAAGATGTACATTGAGGAGTAGTTCGGAATCGGTTTGACTTTGGTGGCGATATTCAGTTCGGCAAGTCTTCGCGGCCGAGACGACGCCATCTCTAGCGCTAAAGTATCGGTTTCTTCCGGTATCGTTTCGGTTTCCATTTGATCGAACGGTTTCGATTCTTTGTCCCAGCTTTCTTTGAGCAAAACTGCACGCCAACAGAATTTTCAAAAACCCCAATAAATGGTGATGGTAAATCGTACAATCAATGCGCAGATGTGTTTCGACATTATATACTTCGATCACTACTGCGATAAACTACAATTATTTTTGTACTTTTATTGCGGACAGTGATTGCCTGACAATTTAGTCGACCACAAAATGATATCTCATAATTGAATATAGCTGACAGCTGTTTATGCCAAAAAATTAGATTGCATGTATAGCTAAACTAATGCTATATTCATAGGCTATGCTGTTGTAATTTCTGAGCATAAAAACGACGAATTGAATAAAGGCAAATGCATCAGTTAAAAAGCAAATTGCTGCTAAAATCTGGCTCGTGTAATCGCTCGCCAGTTTAGCGGTTATTTGCTCTCAATTAAATCTAGCAGAAGTATGAAAAACTGTGTAGCAAAATTACGCCACGTCAAAGAAAAAGTTTTGCGAACTTCATTAACGTGCAACGCGAGATTCCGATTTGCATAAAGAATAATACAAATACGTAAAACAGGACATGACATTGACTTTATAAACAGACAGGGTGATCGGGTAAAGTCATTATATATAAGAAAGTAAATGGATGCAACGCGTACGTGATTCGGTGATCTGCGGCGTTGAATGATCGTCAACGTCTGTAACTGAGATGCGCACGAAACTATCTCGTTCTGACATCACTGCAGGTTTCACGTCACGCTTGCTGTCATAACTGTCCCTGAGACAACGTACAATGCAGCTCAGCTCGAGCTGCCTACGCAATCTCTATCACATCCTGACTGCATGTTTATTGGGCAATCGTCCCGGGGACTCCGGGCGCCGTAGACTAATTGGCGTCAAATGTGTGCGAAGGCAGAGACAGACGAAGAGATAAGGTACAGAGGTCATTGTCAAGACCAGCCACCATTATTACTACCAACAACATAATCTAATGATTATTATTATTATCAGCATCATCGTCATTATCAACGATCCCTTAAACCAGCTCACAGTCGTAACGGTATAACTGCCCACTCCGTTTTTAAGTAAGTAAAGTAAAGAAACATGGCAGGCGCAACTGAACAGTTAGTCACGATGCGCCAAGTTCTTAAAAGACAAAAAGCATAAAACAAATGGCAAACAGTATTTAGGATTGTAGTCGCGCACTAGCGTCTTCTAGGAGAGAACATTAAAGCCATACTTACTTGTCTTCGTTTATAACAATGCTGATCTTTGCCTTTCTACCGAAAGATTCGTCTTCGGCGACAGCTGAAGTACCATTAATCTGCGTTATACATGTATACAACACACACACACATCCGTGTGTGCTACAGAAATGCATCAACATGTTTAAAATACGATACGATACGATACAATACGATATATTATTCGCACTGAAAAACTGACGGGCAAGCTGCCAGTTTAATCTAGCACATCAACTAAAAGAAAACTAAAAATGTTTTAAATGGAACTAAAAAAGTAAAAAATAAAAATCAAGAAACAGACGGTTATGGGAGAGATAAGAGACCTAAGACAGAAAAAAGTAAACGGAAGGAAATAACGATAACTGAAAACTAGAAAAAAACTGAAACAGAAAAAAGCCGTAATGCAGTCCGGGTATCCGTGAAATCAGTCCAAAGAGGTGCCAGAGGTCTATGGAGGGTAGGATTTGAGAAATGGGAAAGTTTTGAGTTTGGAATGGAAGAATGATGGGGTGATGGATGATAATAGTGGTGATGATGACACTGGTGAGGAGGTGAAATGATCTTGGAGAAGAGATGAATCAGGAAGAGGCAGATCAAGACGTGGCTGACGAAGTGAGTGAGGAAGCTGATTCCAGATGTAAAGCGAGGCGAAAATACATAAAAAAAACATGCCACAATTCACAATAACTCTGAATTAACAAAAATAGGCTTAGTAATTTAAAATACAACATTTTGCCAGTCGTTTGTGTTATTAAACGTTAGATAAGTGTGCGGTAAATGATGGTTACGGTAATCGCAAAGGCTAAACTGTTGTTACAGTGCATCCAGTTCAACTAAAAAGTTGTTCACTGCGAACAGCTTTGTATTGGAAATTTAACGATTAATGCTTCTAGATTTCTCTCGAATTTTGTAAAGATTAATCGTTAATTAGCGCACCTTTAGGTTCACCTGTTAATTAATAGTTAGAACAAGCCACCCAGGTGAGATAACGTTTGACCCGTATCTATACCTGTTCAGCAGGTGAAGGTTGCAATGATTGCTTTCGCTCGTTGTTTTCGTCCGTTTCATTCTCAGCCTCTGAAAGACTTTGGGCATCCGCTAGATTGTCGACGGCGATTGCAAGAAATACATTCAATAAAATATCTGTCGTGTGTACGGCAGTCAAAGAAAAATCCACGACCACATATTTCTAGCGTATTAAACTGTAAAAGTAAAAAAAAGTAAAGTTAGGTTATATTATAGTGCGCTCTAAAGCTTAGCTTAGAGCTTAGCTTAATCTAGCGCACTTAATCACCACAACAACTTAGGCGCCAAAAACTCCCTTTTGTACCCCAGTTTCTTGGAGCTGAGAAACTGGGGAGGCATTGTGTGTAAACAACTTGCCCAAGGTTGCTACCCAATGGAATAGTGGCGCGACCCGGGATTCGAACCGCGGTCGCCGGGTTCTCATTTCAAGTGCGCTAACCACTAGACCACCGAGCACACCATATAATC
>Ga0209052_1000686_pt1 | contig 11155 bp, 10 predicted proteins | sample WorMetHEROISLAND_2_FD_187409 | JGI IMG/M metagenome (GOLD analysis project Ga0209052, IMG submission 187409) | Marine gutless worms symbiont microbial communities from Max Planck institute for Marine Microbiology, Germany - Olavius sp. 4 HERON... | ecosystem: Host-associated > Annelida >...
CTATAATGAACACACTGACACCATCACTTTTCTCTTTACATATCTCTACGCCTGATCTAGGCAAATGGGCAAGCAATCAGACCGAACAAACAGCTCACAAATGACGAAATGCACTCCAAATCAAACTAAAACCACAAAAAATGACAAACAGTAGTCCAAAACAAACATACATTCAACTAACTGAACAAAACGATGTGCACTATTTTTACTGGCTGTTGAGTATCTCCATTGTGAACTGCACGGAATAAACATGACATCAGTACAGAGTGTTGACATGCCATAACTAAGGTGGTTACAACAAGCACTGCCATGTTTACGCACAAAGTCAAAAGCCATCACTCAGTTATAAGAAAATTCTCTACAAAAATAAGTGCTTCATCTGGATGCAAAATATGCGCAAAAAATATGCAGAATCTGTCAAAGTATGCATTAGAATATGCGGAATACAAATGCATATACCGCACATATGCATTAGGGAAAATACACACAATTATAAAAACGTGACTGCATAGGCAGAAATGTGCAGTAATATGCAAATCATTGCATAAAACAAAACAAAATGCAAATGCAATTAGCGGAAGTTGGCGAAGCAGAAAATGCACAAAAATGACAGAATTGTCTTTACAACGCACAATTATGCAAAGGTCTGTGAATCATCACATAATTTCTGCACATGCAAGTACAGAAACGTCGCTATATGCAGGAAAATATGCAATACGTGGACTTATGCAAAATGTGCGATAATTGCTGCAATCATATTGTGAGACGTATCAAACATTCTCACACAAATGGCTTCTTCACAGGCAAAAAGCAATAGCTTTCAGAGTGACAGTCATTCGTCAGAGTAAGACCATGTCATTTACTGGGGGAGGAGTGGGTGATATCACTGTATTCTCAGGTAGTGCAGGAATATTCAAATAAAAATAATTAACAATATTAGAGAAGAGTGGCATCTGCAGTTATGATCATTGATCAGTACAATAAGTCATTCAACATCACAAGCATAATGAAGCCAGACAATTAACAAATGAATTATTTTACCATAATTAGCCACCAAACAAACGGAAATTAATGTTAACACATAACAATCTTGCTAAATCTCAGTAAAAGTCCAGCAAACAAAAAATAGCAGTTGTGTGGAAGATGTTCTGCAACACTGGCTACAATCTCTTGGTCACTTTGCGTTTTTCAAACCACGACTTTATGTCAGTGTCAAAAGTTTCAGCTATCCTGATCAGTTGTGAATGGCCTGACTGGTTAAGACTGGTTGTTACCCTGAGGCTAGGGCAGCAGGTGGCGAAGAATCACGTGTTACCTGAGCTCACAGTTGACAAAGCCGCTGTCTGAAAACAATTCACATTCATAAAAATACAGCATCATTATCATCACCATCAACATCATCACCATCAACATCATAGAGGGGGGTTTAACATGGTCTAAAATAACAGGCATTATTACCAGGACATTGACGGCAAAGTGTCAGGTAATTAGGTCTGGATACGAACGCCAAAGTAGGAAAATCTTGAGATGCTGCGTCAAGACTGAAAGTGACGGTGCAGAGATGATGTTGGATGGAAGCTCGTTCTATAGACTGGCACCAAAGACCAGAAATGCCCGTTAGCCAACTGTAGTATGGCAAAAGGATGGTACTGTATGACGATTGGTGGAGTGATATCTGATGTTTAGTTGGAAGACTGCATTTCAAGAAATATCCTAATGTTATCACATAACAGTTCGTTAAGCAACATAAGCATAAAAAGATGGGAAGATGTGTTATGATTAACAAGTGCATAGTGCCAAACTGTAGGCCACAGCACAGACAGCACTGGAAGTAGCACTAAAAAGTCTGTACTTAAACAACAACAAGTAAAACCCTCGCTCAAGGCTAAGTACTGCCAGCGAGTATCATGCAGACAAAAACACACAAAAAACCCATGTGACCTTGACCTTTGACCTATGACCTTGAAATTCAATAGGCTTGTAGAGGTTGTCAAGATACATGTTCATGCAAAATTTCATCAAGCTAAGTGCAGCGGTTCATGAGTTATCGAGCTGACAGAGAAAAAAAACAGCAATGATGTCGAAAACAACATATACTGCCCTCGCTTCCATGGGCAGTAAAGATACAATAACACAGGTAACTGAATAAGATTCTTAAACACTAACAAAAATGACAGCACTAATAGGCACTAACAAACTTATTTCTTCAATAAATCTGGAACCCGACTACTCCAGCTGTTCTGGCTATATAGAGTTAAATTCCTTGCTGTTGTACTTTTATTGATTCATCATCAACAAGTGCTCTGTTTTGTAGCAGTGCAGCACTGCCAAATGCAAATATCCGCCAGACAGTCGGAACATTGTTTGCTTCCACATTCCACGACCTTAACTTTTTGACCTTCTGCTGTCGCCAAAGCATAAATAATCAGTTCATCTTCGTGCCAAGATACATGACTGGCACAAGTTTGATTTGGTCAAAAAATCTATGAAGATATGCCACAGAGCTCACAGAAACAACATGACAAGCATAGATGTCATGAGAACATAAGCCTCTGGCTCTGCATACATCGGCAGAAGACAGAAGCATAAAAGACACCAGTGCAGCCGGACAAACCTGGCTGGGTTTCTGCAGCTGTTGCACTGCTGCAGCGGTCAGTGCATGCGAGTCTGCCAGTGCCAGCTGCTTCAACTGTACTGCCTCCAAGTCCTGCAGTGCTGCACGCTTCTCCTCCTGGTCATGTACGAACAATTAAAAAAAATTGCACACACAGAAAACTACAATTTTGTATTATTAGCCTATAGCGACACTTTTCTCCGTAGCGCGGTCTGTCATCTGTCTGTCGTCTGTCACATTCATGCACCCTGCTCAAACCGTTCAACGGATTTACATGCAACATGGCAGGTACACTTGCGGGATCCAGCGACACACTGTGTTAGATGGGGGTCCCTGATCTTGCGCAGGGGAAGAGGAGATTAACCCCCACAGCGTAAACTTGCACTTGCCTACTTATGGTTCACCAGGGGGCAGCACCAATCAACGGTTTCGCTCTTACCGAATTAATTCGACCACTTTTTTAGCATTTCAACATCATTATGCAAATCATCTGTATAGCACCACATACATACACACTCAGCTTTTGATTAACTAGCTGATATTTCCAGACGTATCCTCATTACGCCAGTCTCCAAATTTGAAGCAAACTTTTGGGGACATTTGTGACTGTTTTCAACACTGACACACATTAAAATACTAGATAACAAGCCAGACAGAGTGTACTAAGTATTTGTGGAATATTTGTACAAACAACTCGCATTGCAAGTAACAAAATCATTACAGTTCTAAAGAAACATGACTGTAGGTGATGGATATCTAATCCTACTGCTACAATTTTTCATTTTCCTTTAATGGGACAACATTTCCAGAGTTACCCTAGGTTAGACTGGGTCACCAAATACTATTAGGAACTTAGGATATTACTGATGCCCTAACCAAAAGCATCACAGCAACAGAATACTGATTTTAGAGAATTTTATGCGACCATCATAATAGGCATTATGGGTGTTACTCGTCCATCTGTCTCTCCATCCTCCCATCTGTCCTGACAGGGTTCTTAATTCCAAAAAATGAAAAGTGTTTTTAGAATAAGCAAAATCTGGGTACACGTTACCCAGGGCAGGAGTAGTCAGTGTGCCAATTTTGAGCTCAAAAAGTCATCAAAGATCAAAGCACATCAAAAGCCTCAGAAAAAATGACGCATATCTCGCATCAGCCCAGGCAGATGAGGCCTACTGACGTTCAAAATAAGAAAGTGCTGTAAAATGGTTGGGTGGACGACCGCATAATACGTTGGTACCGGGCAGACAACAGATGTCTAGTTGTCTGACCTGTATCTGTTCCAGTTCTCTGAGGCGTGAGTCCGCCGCCGCCTGTTCATCTTCCAACTGTTGTCTGTGCTTGTTCTCGAGGCGCCTTGTCAGATCACCGACTCTTTGCTTCTCCTGAGCTTCAAACTTCAGCCACAGCAAAACTTCAGATAACGCGACGCTCACGAAACGTTGTTACAGAAAAATTCCTACTAAATGTGAGGTCATACAACTGCCAAAAACATGCACAAACTTTACAGGACAGAGCAGGAAATTCAATACTATGCTTTCATTGCTTTAATGCATCGTATACAACATAGCCATTCAAATTTTTGTATTCAAGTTCGTGTTTCACATATAAAAACGTAAAGAAAACATCCAAAAACATGATGTTAAGTACTTCAATTTCATACGCCCTACTACCAGAACATGTCTTTCTGAAATAAGATGTGTACTGGACGACGTGAACACCAGCCTACCAGAAATTTACGTTCACCTGCAGCCGATCTACTACATCAGCTACTACTGCATTCTCATCTCGTTCCTTCTCCGTTGCTGCTCCCACTCTCTGCAATAAACTCTCTGCCAACACTAGAGCTGCTAGCACTTCAGACATATTAAAATCCATGCTTAAAACTGAACAGTTTACCTCAGGCTACCGCACCCAGGACAGGTCAATGCCAACACAGCGCTTCTGATTCACAGTGACTATGCGGTGCTATACCAAATTGGTTTAGATTAGATTAGATTAACTACCATACAATACTTGCTAATCACCACTAAATATCTTAAAAGATGAAATAATAAATGCTTCTCGAAAACTAACACATATATCATCGTCAAATGTATCACCTGTAACTAAATATGAACTGAGGTTTATATGTTTTTATGTGGCAGTCACGATGGACCGCATTACCGGTCTTGCCCAATCATACTGTCCATCTGTATGTCTGTCTGTCATATACGAGCTCCGAACTTGAAAACAAAAAGCGTAGAAAAACCGAAACAAGTCTGAACGTTTCTCAGACCAGGAGTAAACGTGGCCAACGTCTGGCTGAGGTCAGGGGATGGCCGCATAATACGTCGCACTGGGCCGACGTGTGTCTAGTTTTCAAACAGTAGTGTACACACCTCTTTCACTCGTTCTAATTCCTGCTCTGGAGTAAGAACGGAGTTAGCACTGATGCGCTGACTCTTCTTAAACTGCAGCGTGCGCGTCTTCGTTTCGGTCTTGAGGTTCTTGTGCAGAGCGCGGGTTGCAGTCAACTGTCGCCTCTCTAGATCTGCCTTCAGTTGACTGTTCAACTGCTGAACCTGAGTAGTTTCCTGTCCATCCGATCAAAGCATACTTTGGTGGCTTGGTAGTGTAACGGTTAGGACGTTGGACATGCAATTGCGAGGTCGTGGGTTTGACTCCAGGTTGGGTCGCTATCAAGTGATTAGTACCTGGATGGGTGACTGTCTGTGGAAAGGTAAACAATCTCGGTATATAACCAACACCAAGGTCAACTCGGCCTTCCATCCCTCTGGGGTAGGTAAATTGAGTACCGGCCTGCATGGCTGGGGTTAAGGCAAGGCGCGTTCACCTGTGTCGGGTGGCAGGTAACACTGTGTGATCCCATATGGCAGGTGACGCTCCGTAGCTCTGTGATGGGTTTCCAATCCACAAAGAGCTATACACACCTTTACCTTTTTACCTTTCTCAGCAGAAACAGATTACGAAAGGCACCTGTTGTTTGGGTTGAAAAGATTTTTACATCACAGAAATGCCAAGATATCAGGAAGAAAAGCCGACCTAGTTGCAAAGTAAAAATATAATGCATAATACACATGTACATATATATACACAATGTCGTACTCGGTTCCTAACATTAAGTACATGCAGTATAATTTGAGGACTGCTAGTATTTGACTGATATGATGCCAAATGATCGGACTACAGTTTACATACAATGCAACTGGTAGTAGTATCAAAAACTACTATGACACATGACAGTGCTATGACTATTATTTTTCACACAAATCGTGATTAATGTTACTGCTGTTGAAACACAGACAGCAATATGTAAAAGCTACAAGGTGGCAAGACACGATCATGCTCTTGAGGTCAGCTGAACAAAGCTGGAATTGTCACACAAAGCATCAATTGGCAAAATTGTGAAGACTATGCTCTGAGTCAAAGGCAACCGACATAGCCATTAAAGTGCAAAAAACTTATTCCACTTTCGCAATGAACTGGTGTAGCTAAAATAATTTGAATACCTTATCATTCCTGCTGATCAAGCTGTTCAGTTGTAGAACAAAGCGACCTTTGACGTGACTGACTTCCAAGTCATAAATGTCCTTCTTCTGCCTTTCTTCCAGCTGACTAAGAGATAAGGCTTGGTCTGCAACAAACCAACGAGAAGTCTGAAAACAAAACAGAAGTAAGCAAGTAAGTACTTAAGAAAACTCGAAAGATGCCAATTTAACAGTTAGTCACAACTTGCAGTGATCTCAACACCCGAGCAAAGTCTTCAGCAGCCGTTTAAACTGTTCAAAGTTAATGTCGTTTTGTCTCGGATGAGCTGGAAGACTGTTCCACAGTTTTGGACGAGCAGCAGCAAAACATCTGTCTGCATAGCTGCTGTAGGTCCGTCTGACAACACGTGCTTGAGTTGGCAGAGCGCAGCTGACGACGACCTTCGTTCAGAGACCAGCTGACAGTCGGCGGCCCGGTAAGCCACAGCAATGCCGGACAGTGACTGGTAATAGCGATTAATAACAAAACATCTGTCTGCATAGATGATGTAGGTCTGTCTGACGACACGTCCTTGAGTTGGCAGAGAGCAGCTGACGACGACCTTCGTTCAGAGACCAGCTGACAGTGCCTGGTAATAGCGATTAATATAAAAAGTGACTTTCTTGCCCCAAGTGCTTTGACACTGTTGACTAGGCTTCAGTAAGGTCACATAATATGCTCAACACAATGGATGGAGCGCATTAGAGATTTCTTGATGGTGCACTGCATAAATATTTGCTTAATAATATTAACAATAATAAAACAGCAGAACACCAGTGTGAGACTGTTTCCAAACTGTTCAGAGGCCAGTGAATGGTCCCAAACTTGCTGAGCAGGCATTTACAGAGTTCTGGTACAGCTAACTGTAAAAACATAAGCCCACCTGGAACTACCGTTCCGGGTGGCCTAACTATGATCGATAATCATAGAGATCTATCAAAGACTTACCATTTCTCACTTGCTGCTTATGCTCAGCCAGCTGACGTTCAACCATAACCATTCTCTCCTGGAACTGTTCTTTCAAATGCAGCATCCCCTTCTCCTCATTCTCCTTCAGCTGAGCAGCAAACTGTTGCTCCTGCATTTAACACATCATGACAATTAGCGATCACAAACTCACACGATAGCATAGGCTGATAAACACCGGGTTCCTACAGGTCTTCTATAGTTAAATTCCGACTTTCCATGACTTTTCAAGTCATGGAATGATAATTTCTCTGACCTTATTGAAACAATAACGCTATTGCACAAATGTTAGAAATGGTACACTATATCCTAAGGTTTACCATAACTATGAAACATGTCATTTATAAAGCAATATTAAGTGCAGCTAGCGGGTCCGGGGAGAGCGCTGTAAACTCCCCCAGCAGCGGAAATCGAATTTGATGCATTTTAGCCTGAAAATCTGACATCTGGTGGCACCAAATTTTCATTTTCCCTGACTTTTCCAAAAAAATATTTTCCCCTGACCTTTCCCTGACCACTGAAATTCCCTGACTTTTTCCAGTTTTCCCTGACCTGCAAGAATCCTGTAAACAGCACAAACTGTAGCAAAAATGGGGACAGCCCGCTATGGCTAGAAACAATTGACTGACTGATTGAGCAAGGTTTAACGTCCCACTCGACACAGTTTAGGTTATTTCGGAGACGATGTTTTTACAGGTCAGATGACCCAACCAACAGTGTCAAAGCACTGAAGGAGGGTGGTTAGTTATCCAGATAGCCAGATAGCTAAAAACAAAAGGCTGTGGCTGAAGTTTGGAGCTTGCTGCAGCTAAGTTCTACATACTAGCTACAGCGGGTGAGAACATAAAATATTTATTTAAAACTAAGCGAAATAATAAAACAAACCATCCCCGCTGTGTATAATAGTGTGATTAAAGTGATGTAATATTTTGGATGTAGGGTTGGGGTTAGGGACTTAGGGTTAGGGTTAGCTACAGTGGACCGTCCCCGCAAAAATGACTGCTGCAGCTTACAATACAGAAACAACAACCATACTTCTACTTTGTAATGTAACTGGCCAAATTTTCCACGGGTACTCAACATTAGGCAGGTGTGCATTAAGTAAATTTTGCAAGCAGTCGGCGTAAGGTAATCACCAACAAACAGCATCAACAGCACTGACGGAAAATAGCAGTAAAACGACCAATGCCATAACAACAGTTCAAACTACATTGTTGTCACACTTAGTTCCTTCAATCATTTACTGTCACAAAGTAATACCGAAATATGACACGCCTGCATAGCAACTGATAGGTGACTGCTGGACAATTAACCCAGTGAGCCAAAGACATTTCACCGTTGAAACTTAATCACACATTCACATGGCAGTGTGAGAGTGTTGTAAGGATGACAACCAAAGTCAATGGGAAAGGGTAAAATGTGACCCTCAGCCAACCCTAAACCCCTAAACCAATCGTCACCAAATTTGCAACACGTGATGTGATTACGTCGTGGACACCTACCACCAAAAAATTGAACTCAATCCGTTCAGGGTTTTTTTTCTCGACATATATGTGAAATATACACCCTTAACCTTTAAACGTTTACTTCAATTTTGTTCTTGGTTCTTCCGCTCGCCCACCGGCGAGACCGTTGGATGGATTTTGACACTCAATACGTCACACGACGCAGTTATGCACAAGGAAGTGCCTTTTGGGGGTCAAACATTCTTTAATGCAATATTTAACTTATCCGGCCATCCAAATAAGGGTGTTGCCTGTGTTGCCATCAAGTCATGTGCAAAGAGTCGTCTTGCCTTCTTAGCAATCTCAGCTTCCTGCTCGGCCCTGCGTTGCTGTTTCACTTCCTTGGGCTGGCCGCGTGATATTCGGTCCAGTTCGGCTTTGTGCTGCTTCATTTTCAGCTTCAACACTTCCTGAAAGTGCTTCCGCTCTCGTTCCTGTTTGCGTACCAAAAGACTGTTAACAAACATGTGACCAAACGTCTACAATTTTCATCCAGTCCCATAGTCACAAGCCAACAATCGTGATACAGAAATAAAACACACATAATATTATAAACCAATAATTTAAACATACATGCGGTTGCAAGTGAAGACCGTGGCTGTAACTTTTTACTGTACAGATTCTGGTGCAGTTTATTTTAAAATATAGAAAAAAACGTTACTAACCAGAAAGCCAGTAAACTGCTGATATTTCTACTTCTACTACTAATCTACTATTGGTTTTTCAACAAGTCCACAAAAGTTCTGCCAGAGTAAACTGCTAAGGTTAAAATATGTACAAGCTGAAGGCCACGTTCCTCATATTATCCACAACATTACAATCTATCAAATTTTGCATATTACCGGCAAACTGTTGGTGATTGGTGAGCAATGAATAGCAGATGGATGAGCTACAATTCTTTGATCAGCACACATAACTTGGAGAAACAACATGCAAGCAACGAAGTGAACCAAGAGGAAGGGCAACGTTTCAATCAAAAAAAAACAAGACATATATACGACACAAAATTTAAACTCATTAGAACAAAACATTCCACATATAAGAAAATCATCTAAAAATAAAAACATGAATAAATCTGCCAGTGGCCAAATGAAACCTCGTCAGTTTTCAGTCGTTTTTCGACAGCTCTGAGATCATTAGCGTGAGTGGCATGCAACTGATCCGTCATTTGCTTTGAACTGCGCGTCATTCGCTCAAGTTCCGCCTCCGTGTTCTTTTCTACAGCCTGAAACGAAACACCAGACAACAACTTGTAAAACTAGCTAACCTCATCCGTCAATTTCTAGTAGGATATGTCAACTGATCTCGTAACTAGCAAAATAACTTGATGCATATTATTATACGGTTTCCACATTTCCATCAAACAAGCTTTACAGGTATGATTCGCAGATGTTGGAAAAAAACTAAGATGAAACTAAAACTAAACTAACACCCGACTTCCAGCAATAAACAGTAGTTTCTTCTACGACAGCGTAACCAATAAACTGCAGCATTTGCTTTGCTTGATGATTAAAAAAAAATTAAAAAATTGTTTCAGTTATAGTGGTTAGATAAATGGCAAGCCACCATGTTAAAGTCTGGCTACAGCAGCAGACAAACTGAAAACACCTTTAGTCACCACAGTGCAACATGTTGCTGCAGCTTAACTGTGGTCAATGGCTGCCTGCTTGCACTAGTAAATGGTTTGGCAGAGTCCTGCGCATAGATCAAAATGTACACAAATTTGCTCATGCTATTTATTGCAGTGTTGCACTTGCACATGAATCTGTTTTCGGTTAATTTCTTCTACGACTGTTCTCTCCGTTCGTATCATCTAGCTTGTCTCTGTGGCTCATTAGCACAATGCATGCTGAGCCTGAAACGGTCATCAGCCGGGCCTGGGTTCAATCCCCATGTAGGCTAAATAAATTGTTTCAGGATCATTGGCGTGCATGCTTTGAGAGTAATTTCTCGGACAGGCAAGAGAATTTGACGATGTCCTCTATATAGCACCAAGCTACAGCGTGTGCACTGTGCATAGTGCTAATACTGCAGAAGTACCTGTCTCTCTCGGTCAAACGAAGTGGCCAATGCCTCCCGTCGGCCTTGGCTCTGTCGGTCGTATTCCTCAATCTGCCGACGCTCCTGCTTCTGACGAACTTTCATCTCGCGCAAGTCGACTTTCCTTCAAGAACACCATTCACAACTTCGTCACCAGCAAACCAACACTTTCGGCCTTTTTGGTTTATCCAGTATATTTTTTTTCTGGAGTTATTCGACGTCAGGCCAGATCAGTGAAAAGTTAACTTTGAAATTTGCTAAAGCAGTACGAGCCGGATGTCCAATCAAAACAAGGCAAGTTTAACCAACAAGCGCCAAACACATCAACGCATCAGCCGTTCAAAACAAAGCAGAGCAACTAAGCAAAATTTTCTTGCAACTCATCTAACTTACCTTGTTATGCATTCTATAACCTTTATTAGACCCCTGCTCAGGCCGGGCGCCCCGCAGGCCGGGCCTAAAATTTTATGAAACAAAATGGGCTGGGCCGGGCTGGGCC
>Ga0209052_1000687_pt1 | contig 11155 bp, 5 predicted proteins | sample WorMetHEROISLAND_2_FD_187409 | JGI IMG/M metagenome (GOLD analysis project Ga0209052, IMG submission 187409) | Marine gutless worms symbiont microbial communities from Max Planck institute for Marine Microbiology, Germany - Olavius sp. 4 HERON... | ecosystem: Host-associated > Annelida >...
AGTGCAATAACGACAACGTAGTTATTGCAGGTCAACAGACTAGTGACTGAGTCGAATATGGAAATAAGAGCTGCAGTGGTTGATCCGGTAGGCCGGAACGCGTATTGGTCTGCAAATGTGAGTGTAAGTGGTGGCGTGAGGAAGGCAGGATACAGGTACTGTCGAATGATAAGACGTTCAGAGACTCTGGATAGTACAGAGGTGACGAAACGTTTCAAGTGTTTGTTTCAAGTGTTTCTTTTCCTGATTTACATTAATGACCTTGATTTGGGTGTGGATAACGATCTACTGAAATTTGCTGACGACACAAAGCTCTTCGGTGCTGTTACTAACAGGGACAAAGCCTTGTCTGTGCAGAAAGACTTGAATGTTCTTACGCGATGGACATCACAGTGGCAAATGCAGTTCAACGTTCCAAAATGTTCAGTCATGCATCTCGGAAATTCTAACATACAGTTTACCTACGCCATCAACGGTCAAGCATTGCAGCAGGTTGAAGCACAGAGTGACTTGGGCGTTATGTTCAGGAACGACCTGAAAGCCTCTGATCAGTGCGTCAAGTCCTACGCCAAAGCCAGCAGGGTACTAGGGATGATAGGAAGGAACATTCGGTACAAGAGTCCTGATGTCATGTTAAGACTGTACTGTAAGCAATCGTCCTGCCTGATCGCACTGTTGACTGCTTCCCAGCGTGCGGCTTTGTCTTTCATCTCGCCGCACAGTGCACACACGCAGGCGGCCGCCTGCAGATAACGGCTGTCCGCACTGTTCGCACTGCGTGCACTTTTTAGCACGACCGTTCTGAAGGGTTGACCCGACCGTCGGGGGAATAGCATCGTCCTTTCCAGATTGTTGTATGAAGTGTTGTAGTGTGTTGTGCTGCTGTTGACAATGACAGTGTGAAGTGTGTTTTTATTGTATTAAATCGACTTAATGTGCCGTTTATGCGCTAGTTGTATATGATATAATCGTAAACTTCAGCGAAGGATAATATTGTGTTTTCGGCGAGCAGGACCATTTTCCTGTTACTGAGTGCTGGAATGTCAACGAGCGCCGAGCAGGTAGACCCTATGGAATTGTTACTTTCATTTCGACCAACTCATCGTAGCATTGACGTCTGTCTCAATCGTGACTTTACAGTTAGTGTCGACACGGCAGACTTATCTCCGCCTTATGGTGTACATTTCTAAAGGGGATGACATACGATCGATAAAATCGGCCACTTTTGTGGGCGTGGTTCAGCTGAGAAATAAAATTGACATGGGTAATCTGCGGACCTGCGGACCAGTTCCGCAAAATACCCACCTATCGCTATTGGTAACTTTACTGCGTAACTTTGCTCCTGTACTTTTCATGGACGTCAAACTGTGTGTGTTTTATTAGCATATAGGCCTAAGGTATGTTTTCATTGGTGTCAATAATTTAAAAATAGAAGTGAAGAAAGTAGCCGAAATATGTGTTGTTGATTATTTATTACATTACAAAAAGCAATGACACCATCTGTAGGCTGACACTGAACAAGTCCAAGTCAAGTACAAGCAACAGGCTTAGAGTACGTGCACTGGACAATTACATGTACTGGACGTTAATAAGGTGTCAAATTTAAATATACTTGTACATTACTGAACGTCCCTTGTCACCATTGTCATATGTCATCGTGTGTCCTCATCGTTTGTCGTCATTGTCATATGTCATCGTGTGTCCTCATCGTTTATCGTCATTGTTATATCCGTCATTCTTGCCGTCATCTGTCTTCTTCATCGTCATGCTGTTTTAACAATTAAATTAGGATACGACTTTTACTCCATGACAGTCCACACACCAATAAAATTTTATACAAGTCCAGACTGGTTCATTATTTTGCGGTCTGCAAAATATTCACTAGTCTGCTGCTATGGTCCACAAGTTTTTGGTCCGCAAAATACCCATTAGCCAGTCTGCTGGTCTACAAGTCTGCAGATTATGCGATGAAATTGACTGACAAAGTCGGTGAAACATGATGCACTGCTGATTATATCTTTAGTAACTTCATACGACATCGGTTCACAAATACACAAGAGCAGATCACAAAGGTGATATGCGAATTATTTTTTTCTGCATCTAATGAATGGAAGTAAATATTGTAGAATAAGTAACAAGATAAGTGACTCATATGAATATTTATCTCCCATTTGTACGCAATCACCATGGTTACGTGAAGAAAATCTGTTGAACCATATAAAAAGTTGGCCGATTTTGTCGGCTAGAATGGAATGTTTTCTATGTTGGACAATAAAATCTGGAATTTTATGTAACGATAAAATCAACCAATTTTTTTTTCACGACACACGACAGATTTTTGTTTGAAGATCTTATCGGCGAACCAAATTAGCCATTTTTATCAATCACATGTCATCCCCGTATGTAATCACAGACTGTCACATACTAATGTATGCTCGTATTACCGATCTTTAGATTTCAATAGCCTGCAGGAACCAATTTTGGTACCAGTTAAATATCATTGAGACAGTGTATCAGAACTACTCGTTGTATTATTGAGGAAGACAGAGCTGTGATGTTTTCTGCTACTTTCAGCAGAAAAACGTAATAAAATTATCTGGGGAGGGGCAACATCTATACCCCAGAGCCCACCTATTCAGCAGTCCTATAAACTTCACAGTTCACAACAAACAAAACATTTGTATTGTGGCGATATTATAATTTTGCCCGTAATTTAACAAGTTCTGACTTTGTTGTTTTTTTTGCAGGATATTGCTAATAAAGATGACAGCAATAGAGGTATGTCTTCATGATGTATTACTAATGAGTAATGATCATAATAATAACTGCAGAGGCTATAATAACAAGCTGTGCATTTGTGATACTAAAAGAAATGTAATCTTGCAATGCAGCCAATGTTCACTTTGATTGGCACGTAAGACATAAATAAGCACATGGGTTTGTCAAGTACACTACAGTAGACAGTAAAATAATGTGAGGGTTTTTTTTGCATCCGGTGATATTTTTTGTGTCATCAATGTTAATTGTTGTAGTACTTAATTTATGTTAATGTTGCTGCTGTTACTCTGCGACTTTGTGAACAGGTGCAAGTCAGCAGTCGTCAAAAGCTGAAGAGTGTGACAACGGCCTTAGTCCTGTCATCTCGGTAGTTGTTTTGCGGTGTTACATTGCTCTTGTGCTACTACTGTTCACTGTTTGCTGCTTGAACCAGAACAGAGAAAACAGAAACAAAATTTAAATAAGTATCTTATGCAGTATATAGGCTACAGATTAAATGACGTGATGAATATGATTGCTCACAAAAAACATTCATTACTAGAACATTTTTTTACGTCTTGCACTGTCAAGTTAGCTAGTGGGGCTGCATCGAATATTCTGTTCGTTTTTTCTTCGATATTTGTGACTTGCAATTTGCTGCATTCCTACGTCATATGGTTATGATGATTTTTCCCCGACATTCATGGAAGCCTGCTGTTAACTGCAGAGCTGTTGTTTGTCTGTTTGCTTCAGCAACAGCAATACACTGCTGGCCAGCACGATGCTTACTACATGTCTGGCGGATATTATGCACCATATTTGACAACAAACAGCAATGCATGGTCTCCAGTTGATCCAAACTCGTACTATGCACCATACATATCGTCCGGTACTGGCGAAGTGTATGACTATACCGCAGGCTACGGCTGGTTACCTGGTGTATCCAACTATGGCAGTTGGGCATTGGGTGTCAGTGATACTGCCGGGATTTATACACCAGATGGGTACTATACTGTTGAGCCATATGCCAATGGAGACATTGATTCTAGCGGGGGAGAGTTAATTGGACAAATCAGTGGTCTGGACAATGCGATGAAAGCAATGTCGGTTAACGACCTGCCGCCTTCCCAAGCGAATGCCCAACCCAAGACCTGGGCTGTGGTAGCAAGCCAGTTGCCGACTGGAATGCCAGGCGGCAGAAAAATGCCCGCCGGTGTCGGAGTTTATCCTTCAGTCGGAGAAATCAGTCCGTGGAACAGCTCAGTGACGTATCCAGGAATGATGGATCGGCCGCAGCTGCCTTACCGCGTCAACCGACTCAACGGGTATTCATCGGGAAAGCCGGAGACGAGCGCCATCGTGCAGCAGTTGCAAGCGCAGCACAACTACAACCCGAAGGAGTTTGACATCACGCCGACGTCAGCGCGGTTCTTTGTGATCAAGAGTTACTCGGAGGAGGACATCCACCGGTCGATAAAGTACGGCATCTGGTGCAGCACCGAGTACGGCAACAAGCGACTGGACGCGGCATACCGAGAGCGCGAAGGCGTCGGTCCCGTCTATCTATTCTTCAGCGTCAACGGCAGTGGTCACTTCTGCGGCATGGCTGAGATGACGTCCGCAGTAGACTATCAGACGTCGCCGGGCGTCTGGGCTCAGGACAAGTGGAAGGGTCAGTTCAAGGTGAGGTGGATATACGTGAAGGACGTTCCAAACAGCCAGCTGCGACACATCCGACTGGAGAACAACGAGAACAAGCCGGTGACCAACTCGCGCGACACGCAGGAAGTGCTGCCGGACAAGGGCATCCTCGTACTGAACGTGCTGCACCATTACCGTCACACGACGTCCATCTTCGACGACTTTTCTCACTACGAGAAGTGCCAAGAGGAAAGCCACGTGATGTCTCCGGCTGGTCTCAATGTTCACCACTGATGGAAGCTGATCAGAATGTCTCTCCCCTCCATTGTCATCCAATTGTACATGTACGTGCTCTTTATTCTGTGGTGATTTCTCTGCAAAGTTGCAGCGTCGTTATTGTATTTTGCGTATGTTGGGTTCCGTTGATTTGTATGTTAAACAGAGTGCAAGAGTGTTGATCAGTATATAATATCGACTGTGTTGTGCCAACAGGCTCTAAGCGACATTTTAACTTTCTTACAGGAGACACAAAAACGTGATTTTACGTGTTTGTCTTTTCTATCAAGTTTCTTCAAAATTGTCCATAATTCTACTCCAGATTACCAATGTACTGGGCTCCGGAGTTTTTAAAATATCATTTTGCAACGTTATAATTTTAGAAAATCTATTCATTTTTGTCGCTTACCTCCTTTCACAAGACTTACTGACAGCGACTGGTCAATTAGTTAGCGTTCTAAGCGCGCTTAGAGCCTTTCAGCCGTGACCCAATTAAATTGGGTCACGGCAGAAAGGGTCTACGCGACGAGCGATCGTCTTACAGAACGGGCGTAGTGCGCTTAGACCTTTTAGCAGTGGACATTTATTTCGTCAAAATGAAACGTTTCAAGTGACGGTAAGTGATTATTATCGCTGTATACGCGCTTGAAATGTTTCAGCTGTGACCATCCAAACTTGAACTGCAGTCAATTGCCACTGGGCGAATCGATTGTCGCTTAGCACATTTTGAATTACAGCCTTTCAGTATTTGGCTCCTTTCAGCATTGTCGCTTGCCACGCAACATAAATGGACGTCGTCGCTAAGATCCTTTCAGAACAATGTTTAAACATCAAGAACACCAGCTTGAGGTACAAGTAGCTGCTAAAAATTTTACAGGAGGTGTATAATTGGATGTTATATCATAATCAGTGAAAAAGTGAAAATGCCAAAAAATGTTGCTTGGAGCCATTTGGCACAACACCGTCGATATTAATTCTTTTCACTGATGATGAGTGGTGACTGGTGATGTCGTTATAAATAATGTTGTTGTATGCATTACTTTTTCTGTCCATTCTACCCAGCTTTCCTGCAATGCTGATGCGTCACGATCTGTCATTTGATGTTGCGGTGATTCTGTCAGTTTTTTTCTTGTACAACAATTCCCAGAAATTTGCTATTATGTTGGGCACCGGACTAACTTGGAATAACTTTGGAAAATAGCTGGTCAAACAAAAGCCATGTGTATTTGTGCATTTCTGGGTTTAACTATTGCTTTGAAAATTTATCGTGGACTGATGAGCGATTATAAGTAACACTTTTTCGTCAAAATATATATCTCTAGAAGTACAACAGATCTGAATTTTAATCTTTGCATAAATATACATTACAGTGGGAGGTAGGTGGATGCCCATACACAATCTCTGACTTAAACTGAATAAGGAGATGCCAGTGATAATAAAGGAACCTACCTTGCCTGTTTGAAGTTGATGAGTCTGCAATGCATTTATTAAGTTCTGTATTTGTTGTTGTCTGTATTTAGTGAATTCGTATTAACATTATGCAACAAGTTTGTTATTGAGCTGCAGTCAATCAGGCATCCTGTTTGTTAGATCTAGGGCTTTGGACATTATCAGTATATATGTATAGTAGATTATATTCATGTACCATATCATATTTTATCTGGTAACTAGTTGCCATGCATGATAACTGATATATTGCAGTCTGTAGTTATATCTGTCCTGTATTTATGTTATATCTCCGTTACACAGTTTTCTGTGGCAAAAATTACATCTTTCGAGTCATTCTGGGCTCAGGCAACTGTCGGTGCCACCACGTCAATCAATAGTTTTGTGGCAATTATTTAACAAAAATTTCTAGTGGTATGTGAAATTGATGACGCGTGAAAAAATGTAGGCCTTAGTTGTACAATTTATGTTACAGTTGTATGTAAATTTTTGTTGATACGTTATGTATTAAGTTGGTTTGTTGTGACCTGTGTATTATGCACTAAATCACTTGTGATTGTCTCTCTCTCAATGGATGTCAATTGCTTGTCAGCTATAAACGATTATTACTGTTATGATTTCCTCATTTATTTTGCCTGTTTGTTGATTTTGCTGTTCACTGTAGACGGAATCGTTTGTTGTTATCAACTGCTTAGTATTCTGTGCAGTAGTAACTGATAAGTGGGTCACATAACAATGCTTTGGACTATCGGCCTTCTCTGATACTGTTTGTTGGGTGTCACAAAGGACATGCGACCTGTAAAATCTGCTACTGCAACTCTCTATCGTTACCTCCGAGATCCTGATCTCCGTTTCTTTAGCCCTCAGCTGTACACCAGTTTACACTGCAAGACCAGGCTAGTGCATTGTGCGGTGTGCCTGTTTACACTCCAGCTTCCACTGGTACTCATTGTGCCTATCCACGGTGAATGCCCAGGCTAGTTGACGGGCAGAGTGGCAAATTATTTTCTGTACCCGAACCCTAACCTCAGCCACAAAAGCAGTCATCTAGCGTAATAGATTGTTGTGTTGCCTCTCGTATACTGATGCGCATGTACAAAGAGTTTTGGTGTGATGTTATTTCACAGTTGTTAGATAATTGGTTGGGTATTGTACATAGATATTAGTTTGTGTTTAATGATTGCGTGTGTTCAGTTTTTTGTGGCCTTGCTTTTTGTTGCTTCTTTGTTCATGGCAGGGTTCCCCCTCTTTTGTCTAAGACAAAAATAAGGACTTTTTAAGCACCTTTCCGAGACAAATTTTTACTGTTTCGGAGACCGGCCCGTACACCGTGTCACTGCGACTGTCAACCCAGATGTGTGAATATTACCATATAATTCCTATTATACAGCACTCATTACAGTACAGGCATACAGCTATATGTCAGCATATTCTCCAAATGCCACAGAATTGTACTAGTAACCAGCAGATACAGACCTATTATTGTTTGTTGATTGATAGTAGTAGAGCATCATTAACGACATGTACAGTAGCAGTGATGTCAGTCAAACGAAAAATATTCAAAAATTCTGTAGTAAAAATTAAGCACTTTTAAAGGACTTTTAAGCACCATTATCGTTTTTAAGGACTTTTAAGGACTTATATTTGAATGTGCGAAATTTAAGCACTTTTAAGGACTTATAAGGACCAGGGGGAACCCTGCGTGGGTTGCAGTGTTGTACTGTAGACATACACATTTGATTCTGATTCGTTGTGACATATGGCACTATGTAAATGTGCTTCAATTTACTGATTGACATGGGAGAAGCGTGTTGGGCAATTTTGTAATCTAGGTGGCATTATTAAGTGAGGGTCTTTGGCCGTAGAAATTGGACGAATCTTTTGTGGTCAGCTGTGAATGTACACTGTGTGGCTGATTTGCGTCATTCAGGGCATGTTATTGATGTAGACGTGAATTACGGACATTTTGTACCATTCATGCCGTGTATTTTGAGTAACGTCTGTTACGGTTAAGCTAACTACTGATGCAGCTAAGCACCGCATAATTGTCTTAGAGATCACAGTTTTGTGGCTACATCTTGCACTACGGGTCATCCGTTCAAACTGTAGTTCAATTTAGGGCGGTTTCTGGCCGCTATTGACTCATCATAGGTGATAAAAATAAGTGGCAAGAATAGTCATCGGTACGAAAAGTCCAGTTACCGACGTCTGTAAAGGTGACTGCTGCAGTTACCAGTTTGATTGGATCTCTTAGTTGATTTCTGTTTTAGACTGAAAGTACAGGCGTCTGCTGGACAGTTGGGTCTTTTCATCCATTTGATCATAAGATCGGCAGTGCTTAGTAGAAGAACGAGAATAGTCATATGATAAGTTAGTGTGAAAGGTGGTGCCTGGCACGATAGTTTCCTATGGTAACGGTTACCGAGTTTGTTGGTGGATTTTGTCGGGCTTAGTTCCTCCTGAACTAATAACATTTCATCTATCTAGTAAACACTAAATATCCTTCTAAGGCATACCGTAAAACTTAGTACAAGCTGCCGGTTTCTATTAGAACAATAACCCGGCTTATATTCGAGTCCCGGCTTGTATTAGAAGTTTTACAGTACATTACTAGTTCCTGTATTTTTTCACAGTTGACTAAGTCAATAGACTTGTGCTATGTATTGGCGTGAACGCAGCAAGATATTCATGAGCATGTTGTTAGCGTGAATTGCGAGTTGCCCACCTGCCTATGATTTCGTGTTACATTAGTCGTTACGTACTGAATGTCTTGACTGAATTAGTTGTCTGCTGTTAATTGTTGGCAAAGTAATCGGTTGTTTTGTGCTTGTTTACACCCTGCTGTGATACTTACTGCACGAATTCACAGATACCATTAATCACCGTGCAGAATGGTATTTTAGCACCTGAGCCAGTTGGATGTTACCGTTTGTTGTTGTACGCTGCTTAGTGTTGCTTTTACTGACGTCTGACTTCTTGTATTTTGTGGAAACACTTAATATCATTAGACTGCGTATAAACCACCGCGACTGCTTTGCAGATGGATGTAGCATGTGCAACGAGCTGACTTAGTTAACAAATGACTTATATAGCGAGACAGAATCTATAGGGACAGAGATGACCTACTTAGGTACTGGGGTCAAAGGTTAAGATCCCACTGGGATCCCATCTAGTTTTGCAGAGCAGTTTCTTGCTGTCATATCCAGTGGCGTAACTACCAGAGGCGAAGTGAGGCAATTGACTCAGGGCGCCAAGCGGCAGGGGGCCCTAGGGGGCGCTTTTGTTCGACAGATTGTTTGCTTTGCACTGCAGAATTCAGCCGAATTTCTAAAGAGGGATAAAAGATAAGAGAACAATCAAAATAACAGGAACCTTGTGTATCTATATTCATTTAGATATTGGTTCAGTTTAGATTAACAGAACACTTGTCAGACTCGGCCCTGTCGTGTTTTAACAGCGCAACAATTCAACCCGTCATTTTTCGGAAAACTACTTACTTACTGCGAAGCCGGTCATGCCTCCTTTTGGGAGTGGGGCGCCTAAAAATGTTTGCCTCAGGGCGCTACAGACGCAGTTACGCCACTGGTCATATCCATAGTAAGAACTTGGGAAATATCGTAATTGATCGGCATATTCAGGGCCGTAGAAAGTGGCTGGTATCTTGAAGTAATAATGTGTTAATTGGCACGCGTTACACGATTGTTGCTATATCGATGTTATGCAACTGTGTACTGTACATACAATGCCTTATTATTTATCTCATCTGTACTTGTACTAGCATGATTGTGTGCATAATCACACCGTATTACCGTTCATGTAGCCGGGTAATGAGTAATTAATTGTACATAGTGTGTGTTGGGCAAATAGTTTTGTTTTCTAGTGCTGTGCTGTTTAGTGACAGATTTGTTTAACTTCGCCAAAACATACAAATGTCGCTATATAACATATGGTATGTCAAATAGGTGGCGACACCTATACAGCAGCTGCCCCAGCTACAGATGCTGCCCCAACTTTGAGCTAAAAGGGTTGTGTTGAGCTTATTAGTTGGTCTACGATATGTCTATACACACAGCCTATCTTAAGCAGAGTGTAACAGTGTCCTGTACAATTGCATAAAACTGCCCTATCGGACATCACTGTCGCTGGGGTGTTGATCAGTTATGACACTCCTTTAGACCCCACCCCTTTGACGCTTTTGTCGACTCTGCTGCCCCAAGAATGGATAGACGTCACCGCCACTGGTATGTTAACACAGTTAGGTTTGCTAACAACGTTTGCTGCTAAATTTGCAGATAATAAAGCTGTGCCAGAATAAGAACTAAATTTTATATGATGCAGATGTCCAAAGCAGTGTGCTTCGCATTCAGGGTTTTTTTTCCACAAGCTGAATTTGTTTCAGTATTTGTAATTCTTAAGTCACTCCATTCATCGCTTTACTTCCATCTTGCTTTTCCGCAGTTGTAGATGTTTGCACTTCACTAGTATTATTACAGATCACTGCTGGCATTGTCTGGTGATTTTCGTGCGCAGACTAAAGCATTTTCGTTTCCTGCAGTCAGCAACGGGCGTTGCTGTCACCGCCAAGGTTTTATTACTCAATGCTGTCACTACAATTAGCCGCTGTATTATATTATGTGCGAGTGTGTGTGGTGTTGGCCGGTTTTGTGATCTAGCAGCAAGTAAGGTTTATTGTTCTTATAGCCGAATGTTGGTTAATTTTTGAAGTAGACGTGGAGAACATATCAGCAGAATGTAGAACAGAGAAACTGCTGAGCTGGTTAATGCGTGTGTTGTTTGTAGTAACATGCACTTGTTGCTAGTATTCTAGTTGATATAAGCGTCGACCGATGTTAACCCGAGTTGCCTTTTTAACACGTTGTTACGTGTCTAATCAAAGATGGATGGTGGATGTATGTTTCTTGTTTGTCTGCTTCGATAGCCACTAGAGACTGGACTAATTGGCAATTCTTCTAATTAATTAGAATTAGTTTCCTGAGTATTCCAAATAATTTGAATTAGAATTGGCATAAGCTCA
>Ga0209052_1000688_pt1:0-10000 | contig 11153 bp, 5 predicted proteins | sample WorMetHEROISLAND_2_FD_187409 | JGI IMG/M metagenome (GOLD analysis project Ga0209052, IMG submission 187409) | Marine gutless worms symbiont microbial communities from Max Planck institute for Marine Microbiology, Germany - Olavius sp. 4 HERON... | ecosystem: Host-associated > Annelida >...
CAGTATATACTTAGTCTACACCCTGGTCCTGCGTAATGTTACAATAGTTCTGTAAGCTTATGTATTTGAATACTGACTGACCACGGTATTTGGTGAATACTTGATGAAGGTTTTGAGACTACAAAACACATTTCCTAATCTGGCATTCTGTACAGACTATATTCTGTCCAGGGCTGGAAAAAAACGTAGGTTTGTTGGGAAAAGTTTTAATGTTTCTAGGTGTTTAAGGTCCGTAAGGGTTTTTTAAAGGTTTTAATGTACAAGGAGGACCGTGGAGAATGGTACATCCCGCACCATTCTCCACGTCACATCGTTTTTGGTTGAGTGAATGACGTGACGTCAGATCTCAAAAATCATTATTAAAATATGAATTAAATTTGATTAGTATTATAAATTGCAGGACAAATAAAAAAATTAAAAACTCCAAAATTTGGACTTTTTACGTTTTGGAAGGTTTTAAAAAACTAGGTTTTTCGAACCAATAATTTTCCGATTTGGTCCCCCCACTTTTTGGTGTAGGTCGACGCCCATGATCATATATTCGTTTAATAAAAGTTGACAAGCGCAACCTCATAACAAATACAACATGAAAATACATTTTAAATTATTCAAGCATTTATGAAAAAGAAGGTCGCATGGCGTGTCTGTAAGTTGAAACCGACTTGACAGTAGAGACACCCACAACATCTTGACACATTGTCAAGATGTTGTACAGTTTGTTGCACAACTTGTTGTCCATAAACTATACAACAAATCGCAGTTATGGAGTTTGGGTCTTTCTATTTTCAGACTACATGAAACTCACTGTCAAATCATTTAATGACCCCGCCCACATCAGCGCCATTTCAGCTATTATTGACTTTTTTCTTGACATCTTTTTTTCGGAGCACTTGTGTACACTAAGAAAATCCTGGGCTTCTGGCGACGACGCGCTGCATAAATTAATGTTTTACTTAGGCCTACTTACTTACACGGTTCTGCTGCTATCTCCAGTGTCAAGTATACATCGGGACAACACGTGTCATGTGCTTTTAACTTTTAGTTTACTATTTTTATGTTTTAATTCATCTATTGGTCGCAACACAAAATAAGAATGTTTTATTCATTCACTCATTCATTCATTCAGTCAGTCAGTCAGTCAGTCAAGTCCGATGTTCAACTGTGCCGCTGAGTCGCTCACAGCAGTTAAAAATTGTCTGTTATTGAAGGCAGCTTTTTTCAAGCTGTTGTCGTTTTAATCAGCGCCAGACACTAGCAACAGAAAAATATTTCCATGTCTGTACGGCACAGACACCGCTTTGCGTAACTATCACAATCGTGAAGTAGGCTACTTGTTACTACACCACATCGACTTGTTGCTGTCGTCCAGTGAATTTATTAAGGCCGCCCGGCGAAGAGCGATAGCTCCGCCGGATGCCTTTATGTTTTATGTCTTTTTTTCATTTTTCAACGCGAGGTCTCCGAGCTCACTCGGCCGATCGATGGCGAATATCTCCATAACAAATCCAAATATCGACAATCGGAAAGCGGCGTTATCAACTACAATCCCTCCCACGTTTGATAAAAAATTAACTAAACTTTGGTCCACTAACAACATAATTTTAAAGGCTCATTTTGACCTACCCAACAACAGCACTACATGCAACGTAGGCTACTTCGATGTTCGATTGTGTTTGCCGCGTGACGTTGCTAGGACCGAAATTACAAACCCCTACGTCGTCTCAACAGTCGGACGTTTGGCGCACGGCGGCCTTCACGCTAAACTCTGCCCCGAATATCTAGTTGTGTTTTGTTCCACCAGAGGGCGCTGTTAACAGGTGCCCTTAAGTCGTTGAAGACATCTATTACTCTCCGTAGTGTATCTCTGCCGTAACGATGACCGATCGCCCTCGACCCAGCATCGGACTCGCTTTCATCACTAACACATGCATTATGTAGTCACAAAGTCACAGATCAAGTGTCGACTTTTATTGATAGAATGCTACAGTTCAGGGGCTAGACTAACTCGTGCTAGACTAGGCCTACTTGTCGACGTCAGTGATGCAAAAAATGCGACGTAAGTCAGCTTTCCGTGCAATTTCTAGATTACGCAGATCAGTAAAGATCCGTTAGAAGAATCAATTATTGAAACTTACAGTACTGCAGTTTTACGTGTCTCACGGGAATGCAACGGGATGGAGAATCACTAGGCCTATATCCGAATTTAATATGGCTGGCCAGTCGAGTCGCAAACCAATACTTTATTCTTTTATTCGAAAAATGACGTATCGGCCTAAAGCGCGATTGTTAAATTGTTTTATCGGCATCGACAAAAATTATTACTTCTTGTTTACAGCAAAAATGCGTTTTGTTCATGTTTTCACCTTGGCTGAAATTGTTCTCAGATTTTAAACATTTAAAGTAAAGTAAAAAAGACTACAATTTAAAAACATTAACTTTTTTGCTATTACCGCAATGCAAAATTATTTAGTTCGCCCAATATTTGACAAAGTTATTATCGAAAGTTAACTGCCACCACATTTGACGGATCGTCGTGCAGACTATGGAACGAATGTCCGTGATGAGATGAGCAACGACAAACGTTGACAATCCGATGCATCGTCACATATAAACAAGTAATTCTATCGCGTATCTTGCAAGTGATAGTGTTCTTGTCATCAACCGGCATCGTCTTTATTCGATTCAGCGCGAACGCTGATGATTGTCTCTGTGGGTGTCTCTCAGTGCATACGTATTGCGTGTTATATAAGCGCGGTGGCGTATTGTTGGCCTACGCCGGGCCCGGTTACTACTTGGATGGGTGATTGTATGCGAACAGGTAGACGGTACGCAACCTACGATCCAGGTCAACTCAGCCTCCCTTCCCTCCGGACTATGTAAATCGAGTACCAGTCTGCCGTCTATCTGCCTGGGATCAAGGTGGGTGTGTTCACGTGTGTCGGGTGGCAGGTAACACTGAGCGACCCACAGATTCCATATGGCAGGTGACGCTCCGTAGCTGTAAGATGGGTTCACATGAAGAGAAGAGCTATACGCACCCTTTAACACTTTGTGGTGTCACCTCCATTTTCCGGTCTCTACATTCTCCATCCAAGTCAGCAACTGAGGCAGATCGAAGCAGTCCACGACTATCTAGCTGTCTCTTTCGCACATCTTTCAAGTAAGTGCGGAATGTTTTCCGTTCATAAAACATTTATCACCAGTTCCAGCCAGACACTGCTGGATATGATGAAGGATAAGAAACTCGGCGCGCCCATGTGACGTCGCACTCAAGTGGTTTAGCCACATAGCGACCGACCAAAGCAGTCGTTAAATAATTTATAATCTTTCTTCGCCCTTTGTCCATCGACACCAAGCTGAGAGCATATTCCATTCAGACAAAGGCGCAGAACAGAAATAAACTTCAACAAGTTTAAGAGAATTAGCCTATAGTATTGGGACACGCAATAAATTTTTCGAGGCAGGAAGTTTTACAATCAAAAGCAGTACATAAAATCGTCGCATAACCTAATAATTTAACAAATAAAGCTGAAATGTAGTTCTAAAATTGACAGGTGCCAATATCTAGCACACAATAAGTACAATCTTACACGTTTACCGATAGAACTTTGCTGCGTGGTCGTTTCTATTGCAAATCTTGTCACAGTCGCCAAAGACAGCGCGTGTAAACAACGCTGCAACTCTGGTCGTCCCAAAGCAGTTGAACTCATTTTCATTTTAATTGCATTTCTTTCTGTACACTGTTTTTATTGTGCCGACAGCGAAAATAAAACAAAAAAATAACAACAAGAAATCTGAACTAATGCTCATGAGACGTGCGAGTGTGCGACTGCATCAGTTTAATTTTATACGCAGGTTGTCTTGGTCTATCTTCGGTATTTTCGGCGAAAATTCACTCTTTAGATGTGTGTCGCAACCTAAAATTGCCAAAAATTCACTTAAACCCACTATTTTTGGTTAAGATCGTTCAAGGTGTTCGATGTTGGTACCCGCGGAAAGGTCGTCGTCAGTGCTGGTTATAATAAGCAGCAAGTCTGTGTGTATCTGCAACCGTTCTGATGCTAGATTAGTCGACCGTAGCAGAAATCGCGCGTTTTGATAAGAGTACCCAAATTTGATGCCCTCGTACGAAGGACTCCTTGAACCTAGGATGTCGAAACTTACACTGTTAAAATCTACGTACTGAAAATTTCATACGCATGTTGTCTTGGTCTCTCTCCAGTAATTTCGGCGAAAATTCACTCTTGAAATGTATGTGACAGCCTGGAATCGCGAAAAATTCACTAAAGCAAGCATGTGTCTATATGGTACAAGTGTGTGACGGACAGACAGACAGACGAAATTACGATAACTGGTATATGCGCTTAGTACTACACGAGCTGTCGCGCGTTAAAATTGTTGGTGAGTGTGTGTACGCCTACCGGATTCGCGCTGGTAAAACGATGCAGATAGAGAAAGCGTCGAACGATCGAACTATATAGGAATGCAAAAAAATTGCTCCGATGCAACTCACTATAATTGTGGAGTGCTGCTGCAATAATCAACATGTTCAGCCGTTAATCGACTCAAGAAAATTGCATGTAGGCTACAAACACGCTGGGGCGCCTGGCTGGCTAGAGACTCATGGTGAGTCGTGGATATCCGGGGTTGTTGCAGGTGCCCTGCTTAGTACACGTGGGCGTTCAAAAACGTAATTTGTACAGTACGACAGAGCTCCTTGTGCTCTTTGTCGGTTGCCACTGAACAGTTCTGTCATTATCTTTTATTTTTATGAAATTTATAGCAGAAACAAAATGACACGAGAAACTTGCACCAGGCGGTGAGCTTGCTGAAACAGTTTCAAAAATCCAGATAAGTTAAAATTATGCATCAACCGGAAAATCTCGATCTAATCTAGTCTAAAACAAGTTCTGTTCTATCACGTTGCAATCGTATTGAACCACCCTACAGGTACCATCAGTGATGTTAACAAGGACAGAACACTCAATGCCATCCCGCAATGCCAAAGCTGAAAATTAAAAAAATGACGTAGTAAACTTTTTTTTCGAATGGACCTACTGTACGTGCACAGTACATTGTATTTGCGCCTCTGAATTTACGACGTTGACGGACTAACATCACTGACAACAGGAATTAGGTAGAATTACGTAGTTATTGGTGAATATTTTCAAACTCAGAAGTAAAAGGTGAATTTTGTACCTCTACTACAGGCCAGTCCGCTAAGATGTTGGCCTTGACTTCTTGGCCAAGGCCGGCCTATTGCATGGCTAAGTCAAAGGCCATAAAATTAAGCCTTTACGCCAAGGCCAATGCCATGGACCAACATCACTCGGTACCAGATACTAGTGCTACTGCAGAAAAGACAAGATTTAAGTTTGCAGTTTTGAAGTAAACTGTCGGCTAATTTCGAACGGTCGCAGCAGCAATAGAAGGCGAATGTAGAACACGATTCGGTCGTTTGGACTGACTGAAGCATGTTTAAGTCGTTGCGCTGAGCTACGTGCATCAGCAACGGTCGCGTGTTCAATGATACTGCATGGGCGGTCCTGACATCAGCACTGCTCCGCACACGTCGCCGCCGCACTGGCGCTGCTGTCGTAGTCGCGTTTTAGCATTCGTCAGACGCCTGACAACCGTACATTCGCACCGTCAACGTCGTCGTCGTCGTAAGCTAATTAGTCGCCGGTCGGTTCCTGCAGCGGCGACGATCGCAGCCCGTCGACTTGACTGGCAGTAAATGAATGAATGAACGAACGGCGTGTCGAGTGCCGGTGTACCGGCCACACCGGCGTCGTACAGCTCAGGCTCGCGCCGTCGTTCACTGCGGCACGCCGCACGCGCTACAACACGAACAGGAAACGTGCGACGCAACTGTGCGCTGCGCGGTTATGCGAGCGAGAGACATCGTAGCGTGTGTTGTCAGAGCTGATTGTGTCGTAGGCACTTGCTGTGCGGGACCACCTGCCATGTGGCACAACGCGACGACGCGCATGTGCAGTGCTGACTGTCGAGTCTCGACGTCGCCTCTGCCGCTGAACGGTGCCGGGCTGGAGGCGGACAATGCGACGTTCTTCACTGACTTCGACGACGTCGCGGACGAGCCTCTGTGGCGAATCACGACGACCGGATTCCTCCTTTGTCTCGTCATTCTCTTCACTTTGCTCGGCAACGGTCTCGTCGTCATCGCCGTCACCTCCACGCGCCGCCTCCGCTCGTCTGTTACTAACTACTTCGTCGTGTCGTTGGCGGTCGCTGACCTGACGGTCGCCGTGCTAGTCATGCCGTACGCCGTCGTCTACGAGCTGTACGGACGCTGGACGTTCGGCTGGGTCTTCTGTTACTTCTGGATCTCGTGTGACGTGACCTGCTGTACGGCGTCCATACTTCACCTGTGTGTCATTGCGCTCGACCGATACATTGCCGTCACTGAGCCGCTCACTTACCGCGGCCGGATGACGCGTCGTCGAGCACTGGCGGCAGTCGCCGGCGTCTGGACGTGCAGTTCCGCCATCTCGTTCGTTCCAGTCTACGCCGGCTGGTTCGTCGAGGACTCGGCTGGCGGTGACGCTGTGCATCAGATGCGTCTGTACGAGGATGGACCGACGTGCGGCCTGTTCGTCAACCGCGTCTACGCCGTCATCTCGTCGACGACGTCCTTCTACCTGCCGCTCGTTGTCATGCTCGTCGTCTACGCCAAGATCTACCGCGTGGCACAGCGTCAGGCGGCCGAGATCCAGGAGCTGGAACGATCGCTGCGAGCTACGCAGAGAACACCCACCGGACGCCTTCAGCGGCGCTCGCGGCGTGTCGTCAGCGACACGAAGGCAGTCAAGACGCTGGGCACGTTGATGGGTCTGTTCTGTGTGTCGTGGCTGCCGTTCTTCGTCCTGTACGTCGTGAAGCCGTTCTGCGCAGCGGCGTGCCATGTCCCGGCCGAGGTCGAGGCCGCCGTCACGTGGCTCGGCTACTGCAACAGTTTCTTCAACCCGTGCGTCTACGCGTTCCTCAATCGCGACTTTCGCTCGGCGTTCAGGCGGGTTCTGTGCTGCGGCCGCAACGCGATCCGTCGCGATGTATCGACAGCGGCACTGGCGCTGGCTGACCAGCACAGATCGACGCCGGTGGCTGGTGGCGGTAGAAAGTTCTACCGAGCAGACGTCGAGACAGTAGCGACACCTGGTGCCGCCGTGGACTGCAGATCCAGCGACAACGTTCAGTTTGAGATACTGCAGCAGGAGGTGAACAACATCGACTGCGTTGTAACAGATGCTCAGTCGACGGCAGTGCAGACGTTGGTCGTGACGCCGTCAGCTGATGCTGTTGATAAGCTCGTACACGTCACCGATGACGTCGACGATGACAGCGACAGCAGTGTCATAAAGCACATTCCACACAGCGTAGAGGTTTCCGAGTGACGTAAACGTTTCCTTGTTTCACACACTTGTTGTAATGCGGGTGTCCTTTCGATTCAGTGTCACTCAGTGAGTTAGATGTTTTTTGAAAGCTTATTCGAAACGTTGAGTACAGTAGAGTTTGTCAAGAGGCTTATTGAAGACTCGTTAAGCTTGCAAACGTGCAATGCCCTCGCTAGTGGGATTTCGTCCGGCCTTTCATTTCTTGGGTGGCATTTTGTCCTGGAGTCTATTTTCCGTGTGGCATTTTGTCCGGGGTTGTTTTTGTCTGTGGCATTGTGTCCCGTGGCATGTTGTCCGTACACCTCGTTAAATACGTTACTAAGTCTACGATTACTTCGACACTTGCGTTGTCTGCAGTGCACTCGTGTCCATGTATATTGTCTGTGAATGGCTAAGCTTACACTAGCCGTTAAAGTGGTACTTGGCAGCAGGGTGACTCGCAATGCACGATCTGTGACTGAGAGCTGTCGCTGTACGCGTTTATAATATTCCCGTCTCTGCCGCCTTCTAGTCATAGGTCAACGTCGAACCTCTTAAAACACGCCTTTTACTGGTTATTTCATGTCTGTCTGTATATCTGATTTTCGATAGTCACGTATGGACAGCTACAGTACAACGAACACAAGATGCGATCGTCGCTAACATCTCTTCCAGTCACCAACGGCCGGCGCAAACCGTCGAAGTGTTGAAATGGCCAGTTGCTGCGACGACCCTTACGTTACATTAACAACATTTCGTTTGTTGCGCAAAAGTTGCCGCAGCTGTTGCCATGGCTGTTGCTAGGTCAGTTTAAAAAAATGAAAAAGTGACTTACTTAACGGTTGCCCCGTATATTTACCCCTTAAGGGCACAATTCTTATTGGCAGTTGCATTGAAAAAATAACAGCTACCACTAAGTACAAGATTTTATTTACAAATTCCAAAAATGTGGTATAACAGATTCGCGAAAAGAAATAGAAAAACGCACGCGCCATACACGGAGCGCATATCTTTGCCGATCATTGATTAAGTCCTGCCTCTATTTTGTTCAGTTCTTGCTTAGCTCGAAGTTTTGTTTAGCAAAGTCGATCCGTAATTGCTGGTGGTAAATCTCTAGGCCTAGCTGCATGGCAATTCAATACGCTGCAACTGTTGTTTCGCTTACAGATTGCTATGAGACAATAGGCTACTGTGCGACGTAATGAGAAGGCAGCAGTGCAGTCCGGTGTGGTTGAGAACGCCTTGCATCGTAAAGGTTGTTGTTTTTTGACCGGTCGTTCGTGAAGAACTTGTAAAAGGAACATATGTGCTAGACTGATCACCATACTGTGAAAATGTACAAAAATGAGATCTGACGCGAACCGGAGTCGTCCGTAATGCTCCTGCTGTCCATCACTCCGGAATGCATAACGTCGTTGGTTTCCTAGTATTCGACGAGCGTGCAACTATCATGCACAGGTCTTATAGCAGCAGCGCAACGGTATCTGCAATGCTAATAGCCGAGATGGCAGCGCATAATAACGTCTATTTGTATTTCGCTGCACGATGCTTCAGCTAAAGTGACTAGTGCAACTGTAATACACCGCAGTTGCAGCAGCCTGGCGACTGTAGTGTACATGAAAACTAATTAACTTGGAAAGTAATTACATAAATAGTTAGTAGAGTCTTCGCTTCTCGAAGCTCCAACATTAGGGGGCTACATAAACATCTCCATATTTTGGGTACGATACACGTCTGCGGCATTATTTAGTTACTTATTTATCACCAGCGTAACGTGTACGTGGTCCAGAAGCGACAGAAACGAAGTCGTAAACATAAACGGCATCGCGCGGTGTTTGTACGACAGCAGGGCGATTTTGTTTTATTTTAGTCTGACCCAAAAAGACCTTGAATGACCGTGAACTGACGCTCAAGGTCAAAAAGGGACTCTGTATGAAAAGTGTGTTACAACATATCGGCTGCGATCAGCAAAAAATCGCGATAACTTTGAAGGTCGTTCAAGGTCACCAGTAATACTTCCAAAAGGACATACCATTCTCTCGTTAATAATTCAAATAATTTTTATTTTTTTCGCCGACACGTTTAATGATAAATTTACGTATTGATAAATTATTCGACCGAAGAGACATCAAAGACAGTCCAAGGGCGCACAAGTATCGAAGAGAATGTGACTGCGTTAGACGAACTTTTGCTCAACCAAAACGACGGAACAGCCGTAAATTTATCGTTCAACACGCCAAGTAACAGAGTCTGGAATGGATCATTCATCGCAATTCTGGTTTGAAGTGCTTTGGGAGAACTTACTGCCTGTAAAGCCAGCTGCTCAAAACGTTATCGTCGGATGATGTTAGTTTTGTTCATTTCAGTGACAAAAAACCATACCAAAAAACGACAAAATTACCGACTGTGCGCATCTGCTTCGATAAGAATAAAGACATTGGAGCAGAATGCAGTTCGTCGCTAATGTAGACCACATTGACTGACGGATGTCAAGTGGGTTTAGCCCAATTTCGACACGCCATCAGCGACTGTCCGAGCGTCTTCAGCAGCAGCGCTGAGTGATGCACAGTGACAGCTCCGCGTACGTGTTGAAAGTAGGCTAAACC
>Ga0209052_1000690_pt1 | contig 11146 bp, 9 predicted proteins | sample WorMetHEROISLAND_2_FD_187409 | JGI IMG/M metagenome (GOLD analysis project Ga0209052, IMG submission 187409) | Marine gutless worms symbiont microbial communities from Max Planck institute for Marine Microbiology, Germany - Olavius sp. 4 HERON... | ecosystem: Host-associated > Annelida >...
GTCTGAGCTGCTGCTGCTGCTGCTGCAGACACCTTCAGTAAATGTGCTGCCGCCATGTCACTTCCTGCTGGCGCCAGTGTGAATGATGATGGTGCTGATGATGCGCATATTTATTACAGCACACACTGCACAGCTAGCGGGCGGCAAGACATTCTGGCGTTGTCGACAAACGAAAGACACACAAATGCAGCTTGTATTCGTAAGCAAGTAAGCAAGTAAGTAAGTAAGTAAGTAAATAAATGAATAATCCTTTATTTCTCAACTGTCAAGCGCCATTGACAATAAACAAAAAATACATCAGAAAAATTGCAAAATTACAAGTTAATACGATGAAAAAAGTTAGATTAATAATGTTCTAGTGCAGCGCATTAACCTCAGTTATTTAATAAGCATCTTTAATAAGCATTAACGCTTGTACATGTTAAGATGGCACTGTGGCAAGGCAAAAAGACAGCGAGAGTGACGCAAGTTTCATGGAAATTTTTTTTGGCAATTTTGCAATAACTGGTTAATACAATGTTCCCTATTGTTGGCCATTCTCCAGAACAAATGTGCATCCGCCTCATGCCATAAATCTAACAAACGTTTTAGCTGACAGCTACAACCCCAGCAAAAAAAATCATCACATTTAGCTATTAACTCATTGGTAGGCCATATGTTCGTAGAACTTCGTACTATATCAACTTATCAAGGGATGCACCGGTGATATACACAAGACTTTTTGTCAAGATGAACACTAAGACCAAGACCTTGATCTCAAGACCAAGACCACGATTTTTATTCCCCGGGTGCGTCGATTGTCACCGTAAGCAGACGACACCCAGCGCCTGCTCGCCATCTGATGTTGACGCGTTTCTGTCAGACGGCATCGAGTTCTACACCCGATGCACACCAACTAACTGTCTGCAACTGAGTCAAGATATTGAAGCTACTTAATCCATTACAGCACTCTTGGACGATGCGACCGAAAGTTAGAATTTGACTCTATGCTTTGCAGCAGAAATTAGTTGATAGACATATTTCGGAATTCACTTTTAAAATCACTTTCATCATCATCATCATCATTTAATTCGTCCACATACAAAGATAAAAATTTGACAATTCAAATGAACAAGTGAAGAACAGGAACGGCTAGGTTATGGAACACTGACAGCCGCCCGTAATTAAAATAACAAACGGACAATTAAGAACATTTCAAAAATACCGAAAAATCAACAGAACCTGTAATTGCTTAAAACAATTTAAAATGCTAAAATTGACGGTACTAGGAAGTGAATTTCAAACATTTATAATGCGATCACAGAAAAACGACGAACGTGTACAGTGGTTTGTATGATGCTTAAACAGTTTAAACGGATGTCCTCGTGTTGAAGTAGAACAAAAAACTTTTAATATACCTTTAATATACCGTAGATGATTTATATCGACGACATATTTGGTTTGCAAACAAATCTGACCACCGCTGACGTAGGCTAATTCGGCCAGCAAAACAGACGACGCCGTGCACCGCAGCACCGCGATAGTCGGCGATAGTCGCCCTGAAAAAGAACTAGACACTTAGTGGAAAATTCAAATTTAGCTTCGCTTTAAATGGAACTTCCAAACACAACTATATTTTGTTATGCAGAGTCACTAAGCAAATAGCTGCTCTAATAAAAATACTTACGGTGTTTTTTAACGTTTACATCTTTTCTACACAGCAGATGGCGCCAAGTTATTGTGTAAATGAGCGTTTTGTTCCACTTGTCACGACTTGTGGCAACGTAAAGTTTTTTTTCACTTATTTACATTACCTGATCTTCAGCTTTGCTCCTTAGCTAGAACACTGTCGTTTTTGTGTGTGAATGCAGTGCAGTTGAATGCTAATTATGTCGACTTTATTGGCGACCGACAGTAGCCTACGGTATAGGCTACGTGAGCTTGTACCACTGCCACTGCAACTGTTCACAAAAACGTTTAGTAGCCTAGTATTGTCTGGAAAGGACAGAAAACAATAACGGTTTACAGAGGCATGCCAAAAAAATAATAAAAGTTACGACTTCAACAATAACTAGTTTATTTTAACCTTTTGGTAACCTTTTAGCTATTTGAATGTTCTAGACTCCATCCACTACATGAATAACAACTTCATACTGTCACTCACGTGGTGATTCACAAAAAAACGTTTGATAGACTAGCTGCATTTTATCCAAATAAATCACATTTGATAACTGCTACAGAGCAGACGCATAACCTTTGTCAGATCTTAGTTGACTGGAAAACTTAAGTGACCGTCGTTACATGTAGTACAAAATCACGACGACAACTGTTCAAGGCATTTCAAGGGAAATTACTGTAATTTAGCTGTACTGTTAATAGGCATACTCTACCTTGTGTAGTCTTTTAAAATCATCACACAAAATTACTTTGATAAATAGCAAGATTTGTGTAATGAAGTTAAATGAACTGAACATGTTATAACCTCAGCCAATGCTTCTAAAATGACATTTTGTTATATTGTTTTGTTCGATGATTATAATTAAATAACTTGACTGAGCAACACTGGCCAGACTTAAGACTGGCAGAATTTTAGTAGACTTCCCAATTTCCAGTATAGGCTAGCTGTAGCTTCGTACTTTTAACTGTAGCTCATATCATATGCACAATGCACACACAGGTAGGCCTACAGTTCAGCCACTGCTCTGGGTGTTTTATACCGACGTTGAATGTACGACGTTGAACAAAACTTGAACACAAAAAACTTTTAAATACGCAGAATAATTTATTACAAGTAACAACTTTGTACAGTTCACCTTTGTCAGCTGCAGTCCGTCATTCACATTCGATCGATGCAAGTGTCAGCACCAAAGTGCACCGCACACTATGAACACACATCAGCCTATAGCGTCACGTCTCAAATGTCGTCGGCAACGACTAATGTTCATTCGCTGAAGTCTTGAAGCACGAAAACCAGGCTTTCAGATGCCGAAACTCATCAAGACCAACACTGGAACTGGGAAGCTTGCCGACAACACCAGAGTGCACTTCATGCAGTCATATTTATGTTGACGAGAGACAAATATGGGGCAAAAATAATTTCTAGCTGCTTGGAAATCGCGTGACGTACGATGAATAATTTCTTTTGTGTTCCTGCGCAAAGAGTACATTTTGTTGTATTGCGCTGTTTGCTGTTCTACAAACCTAAAGCGAAATTTTGTTTGAAAAATTAAATAATTCACAACTAGCATGAGGAGGTTTTCCACGCCAGTGGGCATCAGTTTGCAGAGGCGCTGTGCGGCTCTTCTATCTAAAACCGTGTTTCTTATACGATCACTTTACTTTACTCTTCCACTTTGAGATCCATGTCTTCGCCGCTTCGGCTTCTTGTAGATGTAGTAAAGTAAGTTGCTTAAATATATAAATATGTTTTTTTTTCAAAAGGCATCTGTTACCAAATGTTATCACCTCTTTGATGTCCTGTCATATTGTAATTGCTGTCGATGATGTGTTATACGGTGTTCGTTGAAAAATAAATTCGCGCATAATTCATCCATTCTACGGCAAATGTATGCCTAAGCCTACAACTCCGTAAAAGTGTTTTGTTCGCCCAACGGTAGTTATCTCTTATAACATTAGCATTAGCCTATTTGTTAAGTTTAGCATTATTAGGTAAGTTTAGTTAAGTTGTATTTATTTTGTTCAGCTACCATTCGTTGTGAATAAAGATACATACAAGGTAAACCAAAAAATACCCCAACACGAAAATTACGATATCTCAGAAACGCGAGAATGTTTTGTACAAAATTTTGCTAATTTGTTTAAAAAACAACTGTGCAAAAGTGTGCTGCTTTGTGCTGTATTTACTTGACATACGCCAAAATTTTACGGAAACGCAAACTTCAGGAACGAATTTTGCAACTGTACAGACTGCACACTAGGCTGATTTCATTATCAAAGTAATCGAGTCATCGATTACTTTGACGAGTGCCCAATACCACCTTTGCTGCAAGGTCACTGTGACGTAGGCTTTATTTGGTTTACTTTGAAAAAAATAACCAAATTTTTCAATATTTTAAGTCGTAATTGCGGTTAGAATTACAGGTTTTGTCAAAAAGAAGATTCATACATTCCACGAAATTGGTTTTGGATACTGAATAATTCTTACAAATTTTCCTAAAAAGGGTTGGAAACTTAGCTCAATAAAATCAATCTGCTTGTCATTTTTCATTAGCTAGTTAAGCTTATGCAGCACTTTAACGGTGTTTTCAGCTTGAAAATTCACGTGAAGTTTGATATATTACGCTGTTGATTAGCGAAAATCAAACATTGAATTTGATGCTGTACAACTTCGCCAAATATCAACTAAATGTAACAAAATTAAGCAGGCTTACGAAGTGTTGTATGCTAAATAAAGGAGAAAAATTTGGTGCAAAATATTCTCACGCTACACAGATATTGTGATTTTCGTGTTGGAGTATTTTAATTTGAATCACCGTATATATTTGCAGAGCAGTCCGATAGCGACTTTAGTCGGGAACTGTTTCGCACAAAGCGTCGTCAAGCACGCAGGATTAGGGACGTTTAGCTTCAAATCGCGCATCAGTTTGAGAAAATTAGCGAAACCGTAAAATCCCGTCGTCGCCAGCATGTATACGCTGGAACTAATCGCACTCTTCGTGGATGTAGGCCTACGTTCGATACTTGTCGCAGACCTAAACACAGAAAGCATCACATTAGCGACTTGTGACACACAACGAACACAAACTTTACTGAGTTCTTGTACACTGATATAGGCCTCTAGTTACATGTATGATACACAAACACCAACTCGCAGCAACACAGAAAACGTTTTCTCAGCGTATTTGTAATTTTTCTAATTGCACTTATTCAATGGCTGTCGATTTCTTCAACGATTAACGGTGATTAATTGCAATTTCTAGAATACTAAACAAGAGACCGTCATCAGCCAAACAACAGAAATATTGACAAGAATAAATTCCCAAATTCTGTAATGAATTTCATACGAACTCAGTATATGTTATGTCTTTTGCGGTGAAAACCGGCACGTGTCATGTGAATTCTTACTACTATAGCGGATAGGACGTTGGACATGCGATCGCGAGCTCGTTGGTTCGACTCCCGGTGTGGTCGCTATCAAGCGGTTAGTACATGGATGGGTGACTGCGGACAGGTAAATCATCTCGGTATATGACCAACCACCAAGGTCAACTCAGCCTTCCATCCCTCCGGGGTAGGTAAATCGAGTACCGGCCAGCATGGCTGGGGTTAAGGTGGGACGCGTTCACCTGTGTCGGGTGGCAGGTGTGACTCCCATGTGACAGGTGACGCTTCGTAACTCTGAGACGGGATTCCCATAAACAGCTATACCATATAACCATTTAACCAATAACTGCCAACTACTACTAACATTTTCGATCTGTGATTAGCTGGCATGTTTGTCGTGCTCACCACCATTGGCCAGAAATCTGGTCTCGAAGCCACGATTTTGGTCTAAAACTGGCTCTGAGACCGACAATTGCGGTCTTGATCTTGGTTATGTTCTAACATTCGTGACCTTGGTCTAGGTTTAGAGTTTCATCATCGCTAATTAATTTACTGAACGATCAAGTAGTATTCAGAACTTACTGGCCAAGTAAGCGAGGATTCTACTACGTATGCGTCGATACTTCTAAGTTATGACATGTAGTCATCGGGTTTTGTCATAGGGTTTTGGTCTTGGTAAGTTTTGAGTTGCTGATCTATTTACATCAGTGCATATATGTAAAACAGGGACTACCTGTTCTGCTGTAAATGACACGCGAGGGCAACCAGGGCAGACGTCAGATCAGAGCGCTAGCCGATAGGGTGACGGCGACCCAGGTGATCGCGAGAAGTGGTCGGCGGCGACGGACGATTTCGACGACTCGTGGTTGAGACCATTCGACGTTGCTTTGTCGCCTGCCTCGGCCAGCTCGCCCGACCTGCTAGCGACAACACACTCAAGCCTCTGACACGGACTCCTTCAACCTCCTCTCTCGGCTGCTCTATGTTAATGTTTGAATTGCTTAACAGCACTTTAATAGCGTAAATAGTTGGCCACATTTAGTAGTCTTGACAACAACCGGAAAAAAACATTCGACGAGATCTGAGCTGAGACGAAAGCTGCGGATTTAATTAACGAAAAACAGTCTTAAGCAGAAAAGACATTAAAAACAAAAAATGACATTAACGAAGTAGAATTCGTTCTTCGTTAAGAAATGTGATTTGTACACGATGAGTACACAGAGGCACAAGTTGCATACGTAATTATTGTATTTTATTCGAAGTCATGTTATTTTATAGGCTACTGCTTTATTTCATCCCGTAAATCAAAAAAAATACTGAATTCGAACATTCTCGTTCTGTGCACTCTATGTGTACTTTACTATATTGAAGTTCGTTGTTTCATTCTCGGTATAGATAGCGTACATACGAAACATCGGTAATGGTGTATCAATCATTTCAGTTTAAACTGTTAAGTTAGTTAAATGCATTAAACATCATAAAATTAAAAAAAAATAAAACTTCTTTTATTTCCGCGTTCGTAGCCCATAAAAGACAAATGACTGTTCTAAAATCAAGACACCCAACTTGTCAAAGTATTTGTTGCCTAAATGACTGAATTTTTCAGACTCACAAAGAGTCCACATTGAATAATTTCACGCCAATATTTTATTTCTCGAGGTCTCCGGATTATTACTGCTTCAGGTTTTCCCATAGGCCTACTATTATAAACAGACCACACCCGTTGCTGAAATGTGTGCTACTATAACTGCAATTAGGCGTGCTGTGCATGTGTTCAAACTCCCACCAAAGTTAATCTTTTAAACACAAATTATAGCTTAGTACAATACTAAGGCATATATGGCCTAATTACATCTTTCGTTCTGCTTTACCATTTTCGGTTGAGTGGCATTTTCTGTGTTCTTAAACCACGAATGTTATTTTTGACCTAATTGCATCAGAATTAGTTTGGAAATGGAAAAAATGCGAAGGGGAACGGAGAATAAAAGTTTAAACCCATATTCCAAAATCTTGCATACGCAATGCTACGTATACTCACCGACACGGTCTGATGCGTGAACTGGCCGACCTGTGACTCAAATTGATGCAACTACTTTCAGCACACAACGATCGATCTGAAAATTAAACCATCACGAAGTCGCTTTATTCATCGATTCCCGCAATTCAAACATTATTCGGTTACTAAATAATATCTATCAAACACAACTTTGTTAACTCGATAACTTTCACAACTGAATATTCGTTTAACTTTTCTGTCAGTTTATCAAAGTAAAAAAAGTAAGTAACTTGTATTTCTGTTCCCTGCATGCTACTAAACAAACAAAAGGGCGAACGGAAGAACATTTCTATGTGTAAAACTTTGAGGATTAAAACCAAACTTTTATAATTAAGCAGACAAAAATTGCACATAAACAACAAGAAGTTTTGAATAGAAGCATGTCTTTTTGAATTAAACAAAAGTTGCCGGGGATTTGACTGAGATTTCCAGGGAAGGTCAAACTTAGCTCAACTTAGAGGACAGAAGTGATTAGATTTTGGTGGCAAACGGTGCTGCAACGTGGCGAATACGAAAAATTGTTGTGCTACGTTTTCTTTTGTATTCGCCAGGCGGCGCGCCGTTCTCGGTAGAGAGTTGAACTCTGTGAGTACTTTCTAGCTAATCGACACTGCAGTGGTTGTTGACCTGGGTCGTCTTTGACTTTGAGCGCCGGCAAGACGGCAACAGCACGAGTCAGCTGCTGCTGCTGCTGCTGCAGCTGCTGCTGCTGCTGCTGCGGTGTGACGTCACGTTTCGTCTTCTTCTTCTTCTTGGTGTGCGTGGCGTAGTTGTCGCGGGCGCTCCAGCCCGGGTGCATCTGCATGTGAAGCTCTTTCTCTTTGCGAGCCATCTCGTAGTACTTGGCTTGCTCGGAGCGTCCAAGAGCATGCCACTATACATTACGCCATCACGTACGAACACGTTAGACATAACACATTAGGCTATTCTAAAAAAAATACAGATACACAAACGTTGCGATTGAGTCTTGCGGTAGGAAGCGAGGCATCAAAGGCGCCGAAATCGAAAAACGTCGAAAGCGTCGAAAGGGACGGGAATGGAGAAGGGGTTTATCCTCCACTCCACCCGACTAGGCATTTGCGGGAGCATCGTAAAACAATTTTTGGTACATTTTGAGCTTAGAAAAATGATAAGAAATTTGTTTTTACAATTTGTCGCATGTCAGTTAACGACAGCGCACAAAAAAAATTAAAGATACACTATAATAGCCGGTATTTAACGTTACACAAAATAAGTTTATGATACACAAACTGTGTAATAATGGCCTACACGCCAAAATAACCCACAAAACACAAAGATTCAACGTTGTCTACGTGCACTTTCTGTAGGTGAACTACGTCTTTCTGCGGCCTAAAAATACACAGAAAATTGAGTAAAATAATCGATGAACAACTATAATCACAAAATACAGGCTATAGCTGTTACAAAACAACCCAAGTGCACATCATCTTTGTAAGCCCTTTGATAAATTAACCTTTGTGTGCTTTCCTGCCGGTTTGTCAGTTTGCAAGATTACTAAAAATTTCTGAATGGACTTTTACGAAGTTTTTGGAAGGGTGGGCGTGGCCCCCAAAACAGTTCATTAGATTTTTGTGGTAATCTAGATCACGATTCTGCTCCAGAAAATTAAAAACGAATTCTCGATTTACTACAGTGATTCGTATTGACACTGTCTTCAGCGGAAGTTTTACATTCTGTGCGTTTTCTACTTCGCTATTGCAACCGATGAATTTCACAGCTTTAAAATTACCACTGCTAATAGATGTTATACGAAAATGGCGGAGAAAAATTGTGGTTGTTGCTCTGTAGATGAGCAGCAGGAGTCGTGGTGGACATTCCGTGTCGTGATTCGTGACAAGAGTGATGCATGCAGCGCCGCGAGTCGTGCGGATTAAAGCGATTTTCCGCTCAGTTCGTGCGGCGTCGGCGGCGGTCGTTCCGTGATTGCCATCACCGGCGACTGACCGACCGCACGCAAGCACAACGCCGCCGTCGCTTTGAAGTCACTCGCTGCCTGCTGCCGCCGCGCCGCGCCGCGTGAGATCGGCCTCGAAGAAGACTCATAATAACGCTGCGCAACACCGAAATTAGTTAAACATCGGATCCGCCGACGCCGTCGCCGCCGTCGGGAGATCTCAGCGGCGTGCAGCGGCAGGCATCGAATGATGAGGACAGGTAGACGTGCAGGCAATGCGTCATCATCATCATCAGCAGCAGCAGCAGCAGCAGAGAACGACACGCAAAGACACGCGCAGGTACGCTGGCTGACTGCCCGCTCTCCGCCTGGCCGGCGCTTTGATGTGCGGAAGATGGAGAAAATTAGACGCGGCGGCGGCGGCGGCATGAGACGGTGGAGCGCGCCCGGCTAATCACGGCCTCCCGCGATGCCTATTAGCGCAGTTAGATGGACAGACAGACAGACAAAGCGCCGGGCCGGCCAGCGTCTGATGCAGGTAGCACACGCCAAGGTAAAATGTACGGCAAAAGGAAAATAGATGAGCATTGGCAGAGACTGATGAGCCACGCACGATTAATGCTTTCCTGCTTCATCGCTGCTGCAGCTGTAATGGAGCCATTAAATAAAATGTTGATTAACTAAGTGGGAAGACTGCCCCCCCGCTATATGTATATATAGCACCCGATCATGCATAATCATCTTGTTATTAATAATCATCGGGCGGGAGACTATGCCGATATTTCGATGTCACAGACATCGGCGATATTATAATTCATTGGTGTTGTATTTTAAGAAAAAAAATCTATCTAAAATCAGTCTACTGATAAATCACACAAAACAGTTCGAAAAATGCCGGAGAAGCTGCATGACTAACCAATAAAAATAATTTTTCTCGGCAGGCAGACCAAGACGTTAAAGTTCACCGCATAACGCAGACATTTGGTTCCATGTTTAGAGTCAACGCTTCTCCGATTATGCATTTGATGTTCATGAAAGAATTGGTAAATATCGTGCTTCATGCGATGTTTTATCCTTCAAATCACATGATTATTAGAAAACTAGAGTACTCCGTAGTTCAGTTTCAATTCACCACACGAAATGATAGTCTACGTATAACTTCCTTTTGCTGACAGCTGCATCGTATGAATATGACGCATTTTACGATGTTACTAGCTCTATAAGAAAAGTTTTCAGTAGCTAGAACGACGTTTAAATGCTACTGATTTATGTAGCAGCGATTTCCGCTGACTGCGTTAGCGCTGTCTTTGGTTGATCATATGCGACTTCCTATTATAGTGTTCTCAGTAACTGAGTACTGTTTCTGAGAACGGCGAAACCGTATGGCTATACAATGTTCTCAAAAATATGTACTGAATGCCAATAATAAGGGTCACCCTGTAGATATCGTACGACAGCTGACGACAAGAAAGCCAGAATGTCCTGGCAAAAATGTCAATCCTGCGTATACGGCACACAGAATAGCGTGGCGTCGAACCAGCCAGTGGCGTAACTACGAGAGGCGAAGTGAGGCAATTGCCTCAGGGCGCCAAGCGGCAGGGGGCGCTAGGGGGGCGCTTTTGGTCGACGGATTGTTTGCTTTGCACTACAGAATTCAACGGAATTTCTAAAGAGAGAAAGAAATTAAAGAACAAGCAAAATGACAGTAACCTTGTGTATCTATATTCATTTAGATATTGATTCAGTTTAGATTAACAGTGGAGTGGGGGCGCCTAAAAACGTTTGCCTCAGGGCGCTTCAGACGTAGTTACTCCATGCCCCCCGTCAAAAAATAGTTCCCGCGCGCCTGATCAATATGCAGCACTAATCAAAACACATTTCTATACTGTAGCGCCATCGTGTGATCGTGAGACCATCTTTCAGTACGGTGCCTAAGTTTCCCCCGAGGCCGACAGGTGTGCTGAGGACAAATGTCATTCATTCGATAAGCTTGAATTGAATCCGGTCGAATTATTTATGTTGCAGCTGCTGGAGCGCGCTGAGCCGTCGATGTCGCCATGGCTTCATGTCAAGTCCAGACACGTCACAAATCAATCAAAGGCGCAGCCGTGCTTATACAGCAGAAACATTAA
>Ga0209052_1000691_pt1 | contig 11139 bp, 9 predicted proteins | sample WorMetHEROISLAND_2_FD_187409 | JGI IMG/M metagenome (GOLD analysis project Ga0209052, IMG submission 187409) | Marine gutless worms symbiont microbial communities from Max Planck institute for Marine Microbiology, Germany - Olavius sp. 4 HERON... | ecosystem: Host-associated > Annelida >...
ATGCAGTGATAATAATTATTGGTCTTTGCATGTCTTATCACAGCACAATATTCACTCTATTTAATAACAATGGAAATAAATAAAATGACAAAAATTAATTAAGTACTAGATATAAATAAAACAAAATGCTGTCATGTGTTAACCTCAGTGGAATTAGCAGCTACAGCATTCTGTGATGTCACTGGTAAGCTGGCAACCATTCGGGTGACATACTCCATGGCAGCTTTCTTCCTCGTAGGTGGAATGAATGTCAGCCCTTTCATTGTTGGATTGAGAAATGCTGCAACGTCGTGGAGTACATGAAGACGGACCTTGGACTTTAGCGCCTGTCGTGCGGTCGACTTCAAATCTCTGACAACATCTGAGTCACTGTCTTCATCTTTACAGGCTGCTGTCATGAGCTTGTGACAGACTGGCACCACAAACTGAAGTGTAGGGTGACTGTCGGCGCATGCTTTTTCTGATGCATTCTTGAAATGCACGAGCAAAGAGACTACGGAGACCAGCACGTCTTTGTCCACAGCATACAGATACTTCAGTTCCTTGCGTTCGTTAAGCACATCATGAATCTCCTCATATTGTGCAAGTACAGCATCGAGCATAGTGTAAGTACTGTTCCACCTTGTTGGGCACTCTTGCTTCAGCGTTCTCGGAAGTTTGCGCTGCAGACCTGTATGTTTAAAGTGCCGAACCAGTACCTTACAGTTGGTGATCATAGACTGAAAGTCTGCATTATCTATAGCCAGCATATCCGTGACTACTAGGTTGAGACAATGTGCAAAGCAGGAAACTCGACAACAGCGACCACGGAATGCGGCTATCATGTTTGCAGCATTGTCTGTTACAATAGTCACCTTGCTGTAGTCAAATCCGAAACTGTTAATAACATTCTCCACTGTATTCGCAAGAACTTCAGCTGTTTTGCGTTCTTCTACTGCGCTGGTATCCAGAATGCAAGATTGCAGGTTGAGGTCCGAATCAAAATAATGTGCCGTCACGGTAACATACGACACCTTTCTGAAGTCATCTGTCCAGCCATCACTTGTCAATGCAATATGCTCACATTCAGATAGTTTGCGACACAGTTCGTCCTTAGTCTTCGCCACCATCTCTGGAACATTCCGAGACAGAGTGGTGCGATCTGGCAGTTCCTGGCTGACATCAGTGGCACTGAGTATCAGACGGGAGTGGAAGAAGGCACAGGATCACGGTCATCATGGAGAGTCATCACAATGGACCTCAGCTGTGTATGCGTCATGATGATGATGATCCTGATGATGGAATTTCTATCTCATGTGGGCTTTGTTTGGTACCAGGATGTGACACGATGAGAGATGAACAAAAAAACAATTATAATAACTAGGACATGCTAAGCACCATGTCCTATCATACATAAAAATGTGTTGCAAACCAAAAAATAAGATATAAATGTACTACAATGACTGTAAAATATACCTTGTTTGCGATATAAACTTGTTCCATTGAGCAGTTTGTTAATTTCCTTTTCTTTTTCTGCTTTTCCTGTCAACAATCAATGAATCAATCAATCAATCAAGCAGGTTTACTGCACTCAATAGAACACAATGATACACACACACAATATTCTATTGACAAATATGTCCAAGTGCACTAGAGTAATATTCATAAGCAATTAACAGTAAGGAAAAAAGCATGGAAAAAAGAAAAAAAGTAACAGAATTGACGAAAAATGCTAAATATACATGTGATCTAATGATAGGATTTTTACTTCAATAGTGAAGTATATTGTTGGCAGTTTGACAAGATAGACAATGACAACAAATATGACAACTTAATAGCTGTCATTTGTTCAACTGTCATGTGCAAGAACATGTGGTTTAATATACAAAAATAACCTATAATTTGCATCAGGTAGCAGCATTATATATTTACCATTGCTTGTGCATTTGACACATTATGCATCATTGCAATAGGTAAACGACAGATACAATGTGCAGATACTAAAAGCCAGTGTGTCAGTAAGAAATCAATATGCACTTGAGTTTAATTAACTCTAGTAAACTAGTAGGGTTACCAGTCATGAGAGGTATTCAGTTTTTCAGTGATTGTCCGTTGTACGCTTTCAGTATGTTTTAGCTAATCAACCAAAGATGCACCAGATTCACGAGATTAACCGTTGCCATTTGTATCATTAGATGACGACTCTGATGGCATAAGTTAGCACAGGCTCGTGCCATATATATCCGCTGTCGTAAATAAGCAATAGCAATACTGGCAAATTATTCAGTCGCTGTTCACACATAGTAGATCTCAGGTAAGTTTTTACATGTTTCAAACACGAGAAAGGTCTCCCGGCTTGTGCCGATGACACGGGAAGTGTCAGAACCAGTTGAATAAATTGCGTTGCATCGGGGAATGCAGTTCTCATCGGCCACAACAGCTGCATGACATCTTCCGGCGTTTGTACTGTGGGTTTGACTCCCCTGACCATGTCTTTTATAATAGTGATTTGAGGCTTCAATTTTGCAATGTCAGTTGACACATGAGGACCAAACTGCTGAGCCATAGGTGCCATGATTTCGAAATTAAAAAGTTTGGAATGTTTGGGTAAACAGTATCGCATGTCGAAAGCTGGACTCTGTTGGCAGAAAACCTGTTATTCAGCTCGGCATTCATTCGGTCGATGATCGCAAACATTTCGATCAACTGTAGCTGTCCAACTTCAATCTAAAAGCAATTATTCAAAACACACCCTGCTAGTTGGAAGAGCCTATGGAGCTTATAACAGGGATCTAAAAAAACCGTTAAAACTGACTTCTTTGTAGTTGGACACAAGTAAGGGAGTTAGGTTTATATTCAGCAACTTATTTAACCCTTTGGACCCCATCAACCCAGGACAGTATGTCTCCATCCCCGTGTGATCCCCGTGTGCCCTGGTCATCCAGTGGGTGTTTTTTAGTTCAATGCTGTGAAGTCTAGCAGTATAAGCAACAAGTAGATTTATTTACACAAACAGTTATATGTCAGGTCACTAACGCCAGTACTGCACTTTTGAGTGATTGTCTACCCAGCAAGTGCTGGATTTACATACACTTTACACTGTGTGCAACGGAACACTGTCTTTGACTTCTGTGCTGTACCAGGATGGGCAGCAAGGTACTTGTTGACCTTCTCCCTGCATACAACACATGTCTGGTTGCTAGTTGCCTCAGGTGGTCTTCCACGATGATGCCGACCAACATTTTGCAGCGTTGACTCTGGAGTCTGTGGGACTGCACGATTGCGTCGAACAGCTGTGGTTCGGGAAATCCACAAAAAGTGGTTTTCAGAAGATGGCAACTAAAGCTAATATTCTTTTACTGACGTTCCCTGTCATCACTACTGACCGCTGACAAACTATCAGGCGTCTGGCTTGGGAATTGCTTTACTTTATGTAAATCCGGATTATAGTTTTGGGATGTTAACAGCAAAAGGTGATACATTGACGTGCTAATACCCCGCCGTGGTCTGCCACCTTGTCGTGGTGGATTTTGCAGCCTTGACTCTGGAGTCTGTGGCACTGCACGATTGCGTCGAACAGCCACAAACCACAAACCATTAGAACAGCTGTGGTTCGGAATTCTCCAACAAGCGTCATAGAAAGTTCATCCGGAAAATCATAGAATGTTCATGATTTGTAACATGATGGTGTTTGACGTCTGATGTGGCCTTCTAGTATGTAGGTATTGAAACAACACTACAGCAAGTACTTCATCATACAAACGCCAAGGCCAGCGATAATATCGGTGAGACCGATACAGCTTAGTCATCTGGTCATTTAGGTCACAACCACCCATTGCTGCAGTGTATTCTTTGACTACCTGTGGACATGGTACAGCAGTTACTTCACCCTGTGTTGATGCACTACAGATGTCCTCAGCAACTGACGATGCTAACCGTGTGGTTTTAGCTGTGGACTGACTTTCTGACTTACCAGTTATCACTGTCAGTAGAAAGTCAACCAGTGTAGATGGTGGTGACACAGTTTTTGAGTGAAGGAATTCGGCTGAAAGTGGCCAGTGGCCACGGCATTTCTGTTGATGACGAATGGCCTTCTCGGACATGACGTCGAAGGATTACAGCTGCATTGTTCAAAACGTTTGCCTCTGATGTGCAGGCATCGAATGCTGACTCCACTGCTTCTCCGAGATCTGTATTAGCGCTAAAAACTAATTCACTTTTGCATTTGAACCGTGGAAGCCACGTCTGTAGCTGATCACCAGAATGCCCAAGCAGCTTTGTCTTCTGTTTCTGTGTTGTATGGTTAGGGTTCTATAACTCCGGGTGATGATTTTGCATGTAATCTTGCAAGATGTTGTGCAACATAGACATCCGTACCACTTTTCCACCTTGCATGACCTTCTTTGAAACATAATCATACACAAACTCAAATGCAGCGCCGTAAGCTGACCTGGTTTCATTCCAAGATGAACTTTCCTCTTCACCACCACACGCACGATGTTGACATTCACTCTGACGTATGTAGTCACATCTGCAGGATTCATGGTATCTGGCTTCTTTTGCACGCAGATCAACTCCATCAATCTTGCCAAGTAACGTGTGATCCTGTTTTGCGAAGGCACATTCCTTAATTTTCATCTCTGCTGTCACTGTTGTGCACTTCACAAGACTTTCAGAGGACTTGGACTTAGTACCTTGAGCACATTTGCGGGTTTTTTCCACAGAATATGCACTGATTCTGTGGAAACAAAGTCGATTGCGGACTAGAAAGTAATAACCTAGACCTACCTGATATCCTACTAGAACCAGCTACTGGTTCTTCTGGTGACTCAACACAGCGACCTCTTGGCCTAGACACATTTGTGAAATTCTTGTAGCACCATGTATGTGCTCCATGAATTTCAGCATCAAAGTTTACAGGCACATTTGAACAAATAGAATCTAAACGGTTGCAATCTTCACCTTGTGACTGCCTAAGTGACACTATTTGCAGTATAATTTTTATTATTATACTTTACATATGCAACAAAGTTTCGACATAGCAAGTATAATAATAAAAATTATACAGCAAAAACATTGCGTCATTTTAACTTTGTTGCATATGTAAAGATTATACGCAGAATCCGGCAAATATGTCAACGAAACGAACATTTCATAAGTACGTGCCTCACCGTTCCGATTTTTGTTTACATCATTATCTAAGCAACGTGGCAGCGTCTGCAACCTGTGGCATCCAGAAAAAACCTAACATTCAGCCAACAGTAGATGACCACGTACTTACTTTAGTCCATGAACAGAAAAATTACTACACGTAGCACTCACGTTGCGTATAAATCATAAATGGTCCGTACTTATCCGGCTAGTCCGTACCACGCTTGCAGGCTTTACGCTATTCAACGTTTAAAATTAAAAAAAATTAAGCTTGTCCAGTAGCTAAGGACAAACTTAAAATTGTACAGGCCTTCCATAACCCAAGGCCAGGTTGATAATCCGAAGACTTGATAGTCCAAAGGTTTAAGCAGAATCTTTCATAATTAGGTGATTAGGGTTACGGTAAGGGTTAGAGCTAGAACTAGCCAGGCCTAACTCCTCACCATAACCGTATTTGTAGGCCTACTAGCTGTAATATGAAAGCGAAATAAAAGCTAGGCCCAATACACATAGACATGTGACATAATGTCCTGATGCAAAGTCAGCACATAGTAGGTTAGCCGACGAAGATGTTATGGACAATGCGACCATTAATAACGAGGCAAAAAATGAACCAGGCTTAATATGCCCACTTGTTTTACCCCATTCTTTGCTAAAAAATATTCCAACAGAAACCAAGACACATGCATGAAATTGTTGCTGTAGATACTAAACAAAACAACACTTTGTAAAAAATCAGTTTTTCCAAGCCTGTATTATTTATTAATAATTCTATATGTTATTGTATATATAATCACATTATCACACCTTACACCCATTATATACTATTCATGCACAACATTCCACTTCAGATGGCTTAAGTCAGACAGCAGCTATCTTTCAGCTGCAAAAACCAGCATATATGGCTTAACACTCGTTGACAATGGCTCCTGCTGTTGTTCGGCCAATCCGAAAAAGACAGCTCAGATGCATTTCCATCTGCACTATACACATAGGATGCATTTTTGTACCGCACTGGGCCACTGCCATATGTAGCTAATGATTAATACACAACATGGTTACTTAAGCACCACTGACGATGATGATGATCATGCAGCTGATGAATGTCAGAAACTAAAGCTGTCTGATAGTGTAAATATACACAGAACAGCAGTAGCTAGTGCTCATTCAACCAGCTGCTCAGTCCAATCGCCATAGCTACAGGTAGCTAATCATGTAGCAGATTGCAGTGATCTGCTGAGAACAGGTGATAAGCAAAAAAATAACAGCGGTGCACATTGACAATGCATAAAATTATCCATTATGTAGTACATCATAAAAACAAACACAGTCATCTATCATTACAGTCAAAACAACTCAAGCAAAATTTTATCAACAGCTTTCTAATTATGCATGTGCAGAATTCCAAAGACAAATAATGACTTGCGGCTGAAATGGATAAATCATATTCAACAATGGAGGCCAAACTGGTCACCCAACAAGTGGAGCTATGTATGCAGTCTTCACTTCAAACCAGAAGACTTTGACAGAACCGGACTGCATGTTCGACTCAGAGATGGTGTGGCTCCATCTGTTTTCCAGGCGCCAGCATCATCAGTCTCACGCACCAGACGACAGCCTACGACCAGGACAAATTACAGCAGCCAACAGCCCACAGCTATGACAGGTAATTTTTGGATTTCAAGGTCGTTAAACTTCTACTCCTCCAAGGCCTACAAATACTTTCGATCTTGCACTGCCACATCCTAAAGTAATCCAAAATTGGTATCGAAGCATTGAAGGTGAGCCTGGTTTCACGCAAGAGTCATTTGACCTTCTGAGTAGACATGCACAGAGCAACAGTCAGCCAACAATCTGCAGACTGATGCTGGATGAGATGTCAATCCGTAAACATGTGGAGTGGGACGGTAAACAACTCCGTGGGCACGTTGACATAGGCACTGGCGTTCAAGATGACACTGTCCCACCAGCAACTGAAGCGCTAGTTTTTATGGTCGTCGCAGTAAACAGTAGCTGGAAACTGCCATTCAGTCCATCCAGTAAGAAATATGCTACTGGTAAAGATAAAGCCAACCTGCTGCAGCAGTGCTTGTGCCGACTGGACGAAGCAGGCGTCATCGTCACGTCAGTCACATGTGACGGGGCCTCGAGCAACATAGCAATGTTCCGTGAGTTGGGTGCATCAACTAACCCCGACGATCTCCAGGTGTCATTCTGCCACAATAACCGCAAAGTCTACATCATACTGGACGTGTGTCACATGCTTAAACTACTCAGAAACACGTTCGCAAGCCAAACAATGGTAGATGATGACGGACACCAAATAAAATGGACCTACATAGAGGAGTTACACAAGCTGCAGGAGGCCGAGGGTTTGCATTCTGTCAAAGGCTAAACCTGCCTCAGTTCAAGGGTTGTGAAGCCACTGTAAAATTTCTCAGAACATTTGACCGTCTGTTTGACATACTGAACTCCCGCAACCCATTGGCCAAGAATTTCAAAGCACCTATGACGACAAGCAACAAACGCTTCTGGCACACCTTTCTCGATAACACAGACAAGTATATTCACACACTGAAGAACTCCAGCGGCACACCAATGACTCAGACCAACAAGAAGACAGCCTTCATCGGCTTCCTGATAGCGATAAAGAGCACCACTGCTATATTCAATGACTATGTCACCGGCACACCAGCGCAACCACCCACCATCAGGTACCTGCTGACGTACAAGCTCAGCCAGGATCATTTGGAACTGTTCTTTGGGTGCATCCGGTGTCATCTAGGCTGCAACAACAATCCAACAAGCCAGCAGTTTGTGGCTGCATACAAACGCTTACTGGTGCAGAATGAGATCAAGGCATCAAGCAACACAAACTGCACCAGCCTACAACAGGCGTCAATCCTAGCAGTCGAGTCTTCGTCCATCAAGCAGCTCACAGACGACAGTACTGGAAAGCAGTTCACCATATGCCAGACAGTACAACAGAACATTACCGAGCGAGAGCCGATGGAAGACGAGCACGACTATGCAGACACACCAAACATTGTTACGCTGTCTAAGTACTGTGACAACACTGTCTATTACATTGCTGGCTATGTGGCCCGCAATGTTCTGAAATATCTGCCATGTCCGCAATGTGCTCAGGCACTCACAACAACTGAAAACAGTCCCAGTGGTAGTTCCACTCTCCTACAAATCGCAGATAGGGGTGGGCTAAAAAAACCATCATTCGAGACTGACCTGATCTGCAGAGAAACAGAAAAGTGCTGCAAACGAATCGAGTCTCAAAAACCAACAACTGGTAAGGGCTTCACAGCACTAGTTGTTGGCGCAGTCACAAACCAGGTGTTGAACAAAGCGTCGAGAACGATGCCAATTTTCCCACAGCTCCATGACCACGAGCTCGAAACGGAGGCTGAAAACAACCACATCATTGATGTTGTCAAAAGAATAGCAAGAGAATATGTGAAAATCAAGAACTACCACTGGGGGAAAAAGTGCACAACATCAGTGAATGGGCCAAAAGTTAGGAAACTATTGATTTTTGGACAGTATCAGTTTTGAAAGCTATTTTGCTAACCCATCTATAATTCAGTACCACAGGTATATTCAGTAGAGTATGTTTTAAGAACTAGCAAGATTGCTACACTAGCTGTTTCGTATAAGTAACTTAGTTACAACTGAGTGTAGTCACATAAACGATCGAGAGCGACTGTTAACTGTCTTGCCAACCAGTGCCGGAGCAAGTGATAACAGGAATAATTCGTCTTCGTCTCGTTCTTTCGCACTTCTCATGAATCCCACTAGTGCAGATAAATAAATCGAGGATAAAAACACGATAGCACCAACATGCATCGCGGGCGCAAAACAATGAGGGGTATCCACCAGCCGGTTATGACATATTCGGGAGCATTGCAAGCCTGGGCCGGAGAAGAAATTGTTACATCTCGACTTGCGCTAAACATTCCATTACGTGACATCAATTACAAATTGGAACAAAAATGAGAGTCCAGAAACGGTATGGGCGCAGTGGATCGGTGAAGATGCCACAGTAAGGGAACGGTATTCGGGTATAGCAGACTAGCGTGAACAGAAGTCTTACAACTGTTGCTTAGCTGAATAGGACGACCCAAAAAATGTCACTCAGTTATGGGAATTGTGCAAATTTAATTTTTAACAATGACGTCACACAGTGGCCTATAGAAACATTTGTAGTGCCAGCCATGGTTTCCAAATAAGTTTACCTCAACATTCAACTGACGTCGAAATATTGCGAAGGTCGTGGACATTCGGAACCACAGAAAAACCATATTGTACATGCCGCCATTGTGTTTGATGCTGAAAATGGAGGCATTGATGTTGCAGTATATGTGTAAAATTGTGCACAGGAACCTACACGTGAAGCTTTGCACAGCGAAATAATTTTGATCATATATAAAACCACAGTACGCCTAATTAACACAAATGTTGCTGATTGCAATCTCATCACTGTTAGTGTTACGTTAAGTACTATATCCAGGAAATGCCCACAAAAATTGGCACGATGCCATATACTGCATGTGCAATCTGAACGCTACTTTCTGTGACTTACACCATGGGTCTATCTTTGTTAAGTTCCATGTGGTGGACTACAAATTACAGCTGTACTCTGCACAAAGTTATCAATAATATGTATAGTTATGGCCACTCAAGGTAATCGATATCGGAACCAATCGAAAGTGTGTATAGGACTTCTGTCAAAGAGACGGACGGACGGACCAATGACAGCAACACAGCAGTCAGCAGTGCATACAGCTGCGCACTGGACGGACCAATGACAGCAACACAGCAGTCAGCAGTGCATACAGATGACAGCAACACAGCAGTCAGCAGTGCATACAGCTGCGCACTGGACGGACCAATGACAGCAGTCAGCAGTGCATACAGCTGCAGCACTGTAAAAGGAAGACAAAATGCTGACTTGCTCTTTGTGATGATTATAATGCTTACATGGTCATCCACCATTTTCTGGACGACTTCATCTGGGACATTTCTGTCTCTCAGAAACTGAATCAGATCTTCCATGTCTGGCAACAATGAGAACAACTACAACAACATGCCAGCTACCAGTTGACTTCACACCAGACCATTACCCACTTACACAGCTTCAACATATCCCTATGGAGGTGAACTTGTGTTCTGTCTACTGGACATGCACGTGACATGTTGTTTATGACTTCAGGTCCTTTGTGGTTTGGTTTTGTACGTTCAGTCAGTCAGTCCGTTCCTTGGTGGCGTGAAGCCTGTGCTCAGAGCACTTATCGCACCAATGCACATGCCCATTCAGGTGGCTAATAGCCGAAATATGCCAAGTATCGTCAGCGTGGATGCTAAACAGCTGTCCATCTGTGTGGTTCCGTCCTCTCTCATATTTGACACATTCAACCGGTTTATGTTATCTGCCGACATATCAATCCCCTTACATCCATGAGTCAAGATCGGTAAAACAGATGACTCACACAAACAAAGGCGTAGTAACTTATGAACATACTTCGAGTTGCAAAATATTGCATTAGCACAGGGAAACGTCGATCTTTAATCATTTTCCACTTACAACATGCATACACAGATATTTAATTATATTAAATCAGCAGATATATTGCCCGTTCAAGTGCAAATTTTGTAATTTCTTGTTAAAACTATTACCAATCTTTACTGAGCAAGATTTCTTGGCATTAGGCTACAACAAATACCTAACTGATCTGCATAATCAGAACATCAGTTCAGCATTTTTTGCAGTAGACATACAGAGCCAGATAGCATGACATATCATCAGCATATGCTACACACCCAACATAAAAACCTTGGAAATGACAACCAACTGATCCAAGTCCAGAAGAGTTCAAGCCTAAGATGAAGGAATACACGTAAAGTAACACTGCTGACAAAATTCCACCGTGACGTATGGCACTTTTTACAACCACACACTTAGAAAAACAATTACCGTATATACTCGCGTATAAGTCG
>Ga0209052_1000692_pt1 | contig 11139 bp, 7 predicted proteins | sample WorMetHEROISLAND_2_FD_187409 | JGI IMG/M metagenome (GOLD analysis project Ga0209052, IMG submission 187409) | Marine gutless worms symbiont microbial communities from Max Planck institute for Marine Microbiology, Germany - Olavius sp. 4 HERON... | ecosystem: Host-associated > Annelida >...
CATAGCGTTGGCCCAAAGCGCAGTTAATTTAGGCCACAACGCTGACAAATACATCAGACTGTGCCGGTTTAGATAATTTTTCAAAGAACTGGCGATCAAATCGACTCATTTGGATCGTAAATCTAAAATATAAAACCCTGGTGGCTGCGGGACAAACTGTAAACCCCGCCGCTACTTTATGGATCGAAGTTGTTCCGTACCGATTCTATGAAACGGACCGAGCGGAAGCGAGACCACTCTTCGATATTCGACATTCGAAATTCTGCGGTTCTGCGGTTTGCTTGTATGGTCCAAAACTTATACCCTATACCCTACACCTTTTGGTTTATCCCCCCCAAGAGCGGGATGACACATCATCAACAGATGACCCTGCTTCGCCTTTCAGGCTTCTCAGGGCAGGCAGAGAACAGAAAACAGACGACAGAATAACAAATGACAGATGTCCGCCTCGCGCGCCGAACACCGTCTCCTACCTTCTCAACTTCTCACCTTCCTGGTCTGCCATGAGCTATGCGCCATGCCCTCTGCCACAGGCCCTATACCCTATACCTTAGACCTCATACCATTTCGTTTCTTAGGTGCCTCGTGCGCCGAAAACCGAAAGCCGGAGGCCGAATGCTGCGTCCTTGCGTCCAGCAAATCTATTATTCCTCAGATCTCCCCCCGTCAGTGCCGATTAATATCAAGCTAATCGATTTTAGTCCGATCAGGGCGGCGGCGGTCCACAAAAGGCCGACATAGGGGATCAGCACGACGCTGGTGGCCAGCGTACCGCAGGCCGCGCCGGTCAGATCGGCCGAGAAGGTGCGGGCTGCGGCAGCATTGCCGGACCCCTTGAGATGCAAGGCCACCGGGAACTGGAAACCGCATACCAGGGAAACGGTAAAGCCGAACAGCAAATAGACCGGAACCGCCAGGCGGTCGGCAAAACCAGTGACGGCCATGATAAACAGCGCCAGCAAAGCGATCAGCAGACCATCGGTCAGCATCAGAATCTGCCGGACCGGCCGTTTCAGCTTTTGACCCAGCCAGGCCCCGGGCAGCAGGCCGGCCAGAAAGACCGTAACGATGATCCCAATTTGCAGGTAAATATAACCGAAATAGATCTGAAATGCAAAAATGACCAGGATTTCACACCCCATGGTCAGGCAGCCGGTGGAAAATAGAACAAACTCTTCTCTGGAAATCCACATCAGGTAAATGGCCGCGACTACCGCCAGTGCCATGAAAAAAACGACGGGTGAAGTCTGAAATTTGGCAAACCACTGGTTAAACATCAGGCGCATCAGATAGGGGGCGGCATCGACATTGACCGGGGTGGCGGGATACAGGCGCTGGTTCAAATAGGCGATCCTCTCCGGTGTCAGGTCGCCATAAAAAAAACCGCTGACATAGTCGGTGATGATATTCTTGCGGGCCAGGGCTTCAGGGATATCGTCGGTCAGAGGTTGGTCACTGCACAGGAAAAACACCTTTTGCCCCGGCAGCAGCAAAACGTTTTTAAAATGTGGTCTGACGGTGTTGTAAAGCGACGACAGCTTCTGGCGCTGGGCTTCGGCCAGGAAATTGTCGTAGCCCTGCATGGAAAAGCTTAATATTCCCCGGGGCGCAAGACGCGCTTTGGCCAGGGCAAAAAACCGGTCGGTGTAAAAACGGTTGACCTGGAAGGTGGCCGGTTCGGGCAAGTTAACGATGATGGCATCGTAAATCCGGCTCGTTTGGGCCAGGTAGGCGCGACCATCCTGATGGATGACATTCAGCCCGGGGATGGTCTCGACCAGGCCGAATTTGAATTGAACCTCGGTGACGGCCGGATCAAGCTCCACGTAGTCGATCTTTTGGCTGCGGTATTTCTTTAACTCCGCCATCAGACCGCCCCGGGCAGACACCAGCAGGATGTGCTCGGCCCGATCGAGCTGGGAGAGGGGATAGTGAATGGTTTCCTCCGCCAGGCTCAGGTTATGGCTGCTGATCACCGGCACACCGTCTTCGAAAAGCGTGTGCTGATCCCGGTCCTGGTGGACGGTGATGCGGCCGTAGCGTGTTTCCCGATAATAGACCAAACGGCCTTCCGCAGGCGCCAGGGATTGTTTTTCCAGGAACACCGCGGCAGCCATTCCGGCAACCAGCAGGCCCAGGGCCAGCAACACGGCCGGGCGCTTGCGGGACGGGACGGGAAACAGGAGGTAGACCGCACCCAGCAGCGGTAAATGCGACAGCAGCACGGCCTGCAGGGGACTGACCAGATGTACCAGGGCGAAGGCGAACAGGGCACCGCCGGATACATCACCGATGTTGTCGGTGATGTATATACGGGCTCCGGGGTAGTGGGCATTACCGGCGCGCAGCACAAAAAGGCTGTAGGGCAACACAAAACCGAGCAGCAGGCAGTATGGGGCCACGGCCGCAAAGGAAAACAGCCACGTCGGGTAGAAACCGACCGAACTGCCGTGGATAAAAACGACGTCGCGCAGCTGCCGGATCGCCATGATCTGCAGCACGGCAAGAGCGCCCAGCAGCAGCGACATCCAGGCCAGACGGCTTGCGGTGGCCGGCAGCAGGCGACGGGCAGCCCCACGGGCCAGCAGGGTTCCCAGTCCCCCCAGAATCAACCAGTTGAAAAATATGAGCGCAATAACGATCTCGTTGCCTTGGAACTGGGTCAGGAATTCACGGATGGTCAGCAGCTGGATAACGACGGAAGATATTCCGGTGGCGACAACCACCCGGATTATGGCGCGATCGTCATTCTTCTTCAAAATACTGGACCTGATATGTCAGAACTTCCAGTTCGGGATTTTGCCAGTCATCGGACGGCAGGCCGGCTTTGGTGCACAGATGGGAAAGAAAGGCTTCGGGCCGGGGCAGCTGCTCCCATACCTGGGGTAAAAAAGTGGCACTGTCGTGTCCCTGACGGATGATCACACCGTCAACGTTAACCCGCAGTTTGCGGGTCAGGTCACTCCCGCCGCTATGGGCCAGGGGTCGGGGCTCGGTCAGCAGGCTGACTTCGATTTCAGTTTGATCCAGCTCTTCCCGTGTCAGCGGCGAGAAGCGGGGATCGTGGAAAGCGGCATTGACAGCGTTGCGTTTGATGCTGTCCCAGACCGATTGGGTGGATGTCAGACTGCCGATACAGCCCCGCAGTCTGCCATTGATTTTGAGAGTGACAAAAGTGCCGGCCTGGGTTTGGAAGTCCTTGTCCTTCCTTGCTCGGGACAGCGCCTCCGAATCGGGTTCGGGTGTCTCCCGGTCCAGTTTGTCCTTGATCGTGCGGCGGGCGAGTTTAACCAGGATCTGGCCCTGCGCGGCGCTGATCTGCGCCGGTGAAGCGTCGGTGTTTTGCATCGGTTGATCTCCAAAAAAGGCAATAGCGGCATACCCCACAACACGGGAGCTGCTGCCGGCGGTATCACCACTGTTGGCATAGTGCAGCAGCACCGGCTGCCAGTGATGCCGCCGGGCGATTTGCACTAAAATGAGAATAGGACCCAGTCCGCAGGCCCGGTTGCGTCGGCTGGTCAGTGCGCTTGAATCCAGGCGTAAAATGGCGGCGATAGTCTGTCGGTCGACGGCCACCGCTTCGGGATAGGTCAGGAAATGGGAGAGATCGGAGCTGACAACCAGCAGGCTGTCCTCGTCCAGCAGCGGATTGAGCGCTTCTGCCAGGAAGGTGTGTGCGTGGCGGCCGACAACGACCGGTACAAGCTCAAAACCGCCCAAATAACCTTGTAGAAATGGCAAAATCACCTCCAGAGAGTGCTCCCTGTCCAATGAGACCGGCAGAGATTGAAAAAGTTCGGCTTGCCGGCGCAGTTTGGCCACGTCCGGATGGAGGTTGATGTTTCCCAGCGGGGTTTGGTAAACGCTGACGCTGCAAATGGCGCCCTTATCGAATCTGCCGGAATGGTCGGGTCCCAGCAGAATGACCTTTGAAAACCGGCTTTTCCTTAGCACCAGAGAGGCATGGGCCGCCGTCCAGCCCGAATATACATAGCCCGCATGGGGTAATATGAGGGCCCGCAACGGTTTGCCGGACGGCAGGCGGATCCCGGTTTTTCGGGATTCGCGTGTGAGTCGATCAATGACTTGAACCAACTCAACGGGATCGGCCGGGTAGAAACGGCCAGCCCAGACCGGTTGGCGGACATCCCCGGCCATTGCACGCCGCTCACCGAACGCTATCATTATACTAAGGGCCAGCAAAACGGCGCACAAGGCTTTGAAGACGGATTGCATGGATGCCACTCGGAGTTGGTTTGATAGATATAGGACCTGCATCGAAGATTGATGCTTCAAGCCTAAATACAACGGCTGCGGTAGAGTGTCAATAAAAAGGGGGCGGGTTGTTTTTATGTGAAACTTCAATATTAATTATCTCACGCCAAGGCGCAAAGACGCAAAGGAAATAACTGATAATATAAATTATCTTGGCGTTTTGGCTTCGTTGCCTGAAAACATATAGTTTCTTACTTGAACAGACTGGACGCTGGCGGCCGGCGGACGCCGCTCGTATGACACTTCAAAATCGAAATGCAGAACCGAGGAATCCACCAGAGATGGACAAGTATCGAATAACGAACCCGTCCGAGGCGGACAAGTGTAGAAGGATGGGATCGCCTCAGGCAGAGGCAGCGCTAATAGGGGGATTCTTCAAAAACAGTTTCCTGGACTGGCTGGTCCCAGGCGACGACTGTTTCACCGAAGAGCGGGGGCCAATGGGATTTATACATATTGTTCAACACCACATTGAACATGAAGGTCAGAACGTCGTAGGCGCACACCTGGGCTTCGCGTCGGGCTAATAATTTCTGCATGTGGTGATGCTGTCCGAACCTTGCCTTGAGATCGATGAGTTTGTTTAAGAAAATGATCGCCTCTTTTCTTGACTCCGCCGATCTGCCGGACTTGCGGGCCTTGTTCTCCAAATCTGTCCTGAACTGGCAGGTCTTTGCGTGGGAGGCATTGAGCAGCACCGCGCGAACCTGATCTTTTTCGAATATTCTCTGGGTCTGGACACACTCTTTGATTGCCGCGGCGACGGATTTTCTTTCTTTTTCCAATATCCGGGCGAACATTTCCTGGACCAAATCAGGAAAAATAAGCACAACGGCTTTGAGCAAAGGGGCGGCTGCATCTGTCTTGACCTTAAATTCAGCCGCGGCGCTGTGCCAGAACATCCGGCTGGTCTCGGCGACGATATCATCCCGTCGATTTTCTTCGGTGTTGTTGGCCTGGACCATGATATTGCGCAGGCTGGTGAAAAGCTTGGCAGTTTGATCAAACAAAAGCTCGCCGGTAATTACCTTGTAAATCATAACCATGATGGCATGCCAGTCCTGGAGGTGCAGGATGGTGCCCAGGTTGCCGAAACTGTCGGCGATGACGTTGTTTTTCAGAAAATGGGACGGAGTGGCATAAAACGGCGTGCCTCCCAGCAAAGGCTGGGCGATCTTGAGATATTTGGATTTCTCGAAATCCACCGCCGTTTCGACATCGATGATACCGAGCGAAAAATCCGAAGCCGATCGCAGAAACAACGGGTATTTCTGGTTGTCACCGGCAACGAACAAGTTGTCCGGTTTAAGATCGCGCATGGCCACCCGTTTTTGCTGGAACCAGGCCAGGATATCGAGCAGATTGGTAGATATGGCACCCATCTGAACCCTGTTCTGTTCGAAAGACGACATATAAACGTGTTCTCCGACCATTCTGCGGTAAACCTCGATCGTACCCGAATTATCATGGACGGCTTCAGCGATGAGATCATTCACCGCCTCGATGAACCGCTCCGGATAACCGCCGGCATTGGACGATGCCTCAGTGCCCGTCAGATGAGAGGTAAACCAGGACTGGATCTGGTAATCGGAAACAGTCGTTGTAATGCCGGATGTATCCGCCAACTGGCGGATGTCAGCCGCACACGCGTTGTACAGGTCTCGAACTTCAAAAAGGGCGTCGTTATCCGTTCCGTAGCGCCCTCTGAATTTGGTCGCATCCCAGATAATCGCGGCATTTTCGGAGATTTCACGGGTGATCAAGTCCTTGATGTCATGCAGCTCATCCAGGATATGGCCCAGGAAATAGTACTTGGACAGGTCCATCACATAAACGAAGGTGCTGTTGATTTTCAGGTATTCCTGGTAGTCCGGCGAATGGCGCAGCCACTCGATGTATTTCTTTTCAAGTTGATCCGCCGTTAGGCTGTCATTCGTGGGAATACTGTGAATCATGCCCATGACAACGGACACTTTGGGAACGATGCACTCCTTGGGAATGAGCTTGTTGACGATGTGCGCTTCTTTTTCGATGCTGATGATGTAATGTTCGAAGTCGGTGATGGGTTTGGCCGGTATTTTGATGACCATGTGCACATCGTAGATCACATAAAAGCACTGGCTTTTGCTGCCGCTATCCTCTCCCAGTGGGCCGATGGTCATGCGCCGCTTGGTCCAGTCTGCCCCTTTTCTGACGCGCAGTTCATAGATTTCGTTGGGACCGCCGCTCTTAATATCCAGCTTCTGGTATTCCACCGCAGCACTCAAGGGGGCATCGATTTGATGCTTGAAGATGCTCAAAAAAAAGGAGACGATTTGATTTCGGGGGGAGACCTCCTCGATGATTTCAGCAGGAGGCTGATCATCCGTTTTTTGGGCCACCGGTGCCGTTTTCTTTTTGGGAAGACGCCCGGCGACCAAAAGGGTCAACAGGAAAAGCAGCAGACCCAACAGGTATATGTATTGGGTCGAACTGAGCTTGCCGGAGACATTGTTGGATTTTAAAAATCCGTTGATTTTGGATCCCAGGCCATCGTCCTCAGATGCGTAACTCTCGGAACCGTCTTCAGGCGCCGAATCAAGCCCTGGGATCGAATCGTTGAACCCGCGTTCTCCATAGCTCTGCACCTTGTCGCGAGCCACTACGAACAGCTCATCGTCGATTTCATAAATAATTGATTCGCCCGACTCCCAGATATTGTCGACCGTATATACAGTGCCGTCATCCAAGACCAACACATGCTCTTTGGTAAATTGAATCCATGCAGCCGTGCCCCCAACGGTTATCAGGGCCAGTATCGCAACGAGCTTAAAAATAGGTTTCATCTGTTAATATTTGATTAATATACAGTTAATTAGCATCAATATGCGCTTTTCGGTCGGGCACCGTTCGCGAAAGCTTAGATCCTGCGGTTCTATAAATCGGAAAAAATGTCAGGAACTTTAGCTGCATTTTGGGGGCAGGTCCAGATTCCGATTGATACGCCAACGCGACACCGGGCTCTGCCCGGCGTTGACCAGAGCGCGACTTTAATCTATAGTGTCGTCAGGTTGGTGCGCGATCGAATTATGTGGAAAATCATACTTATCATACTGGCCCTGATTTATTTCTTAAATCCCTACGATATTCTGCCGGATTTCCTTGTCGGCTGGGGATGGCTTGACGACCTTGTAATCTGGGGTTTTTTGGGGCGATACCTGTATACTCAAAAAAAGAAGCGAGACGCTTTTCAAAAATACCACCGCCCCCGGGGGGGTACGTCAAATCGAGACGGCGCTGAAACAGGCCATGATCGTCGATTTTCCGGCGGGGGGGAATCCGGGGGGTATTCGCGTGCAGACGATCCATTTAAGATTCTCGGTGTCGCACCGGGGGCCTCTCAAGAGGATATAAAGCAAGCCTACCGCCGGCTGGCCGGCAAATATCATCCCGACAAGGTGGCGCATCTTGGCGACGAATTCAGGACGCTGGCGGAAAAGCGCTTTAAGGAGATCCAGGAAGCTTACGAGAAGTTGCGGAGGAGGACTTAGCAGGATCAAGCAGGACGATAGTCCAAGTGCCGTTAACAAATATGTTCCTTTGGGTAACCAAAAAATCACAAATCCCAAATAACAAAACCCAAACAAATAACAATGACCGAAATCCGAAATTCAAAACATGCTTGCGATCAGGAGGAATGCAGATAACATGTTAGGCAACACCTGACCGTCAGTCTGGACAAGGGTTAATCGCCGACTTACGGCTCGACCCGATCGAGTTGACGATTACGGCAGGTAGCTGGACCAATTATACGACCATCAAATTTTGGGAATTGAATATTGGAATTTGGGGTTTATTTGTAATTTGGTGCTTGTTTTTTGGAATTTTCAGTTTCTTGTCATCATAAGTTGGTATCCAATCAGGGATGAATTCCAAATCAGATAATTTCCAAAATGATCCCTCGAATTCAATGAAACTGAGATTTGCAGCAGACAGAGCGCTGGGAGCCCTGGCAAAATGGCTGCGTATCCTCGGGTATGATACCGTTTTTGAATCGGATATTTCAAACCGAACCTTTATCAAAAGCCTGAAGGACGATCGCATACTGCTGACCCGCACACGGAAAATCCAAAAAAAATCGACGCCTATCGCACCATTTTCATAACCTCCAATAATCCCGTCGATCAGCTCAAACAGGTGGTCGATGAAATCGGCATCAGCCGGGCCGACGTGCAACCGTTCTCAAGATGCGTTGCCTGCAATCTTCCCATCGTCGACATCGAAAAAGAGCGCGTTTTCGGCCGGGTACCGGACTATATTTGGCAAACCCATGGTTCCTTTAATACATGCAATCGGTGCGGACGCATCTACTGGCAGGGGAGTCATGCGGAAAGAAGCATGGAGCGGATCAACCAGATCTTTAGTTGAAGCGTAGTGTTGTGTTCCCAAAATATTTGAGATTTGTTAGGACAGGACACTAGAAAAAGGTGTGATTATGAACAATCGGCCCGGTGCCGTTGCCCTGGAAGCGCGGTTGAAGGACTGCAAGCATATCATCACCCTGGGGGTGCGGCCTAATTTTTCCGATTACCGGGCCTGGGAGGTGGAATTAATCCGCAAAGCCCGCAAGATTTACTATCCGTCGGCATTTTATGCCGAATTGTTCGACACCATGGGCAAGCCCACCTTTCCCAGTTACCAGTGCTACAAGTACGGACAGGACAAGATTAAACAAACCGCTCTTTTCGGACTTCTGAACATCGCCCACCCGCGCACCCGCGTATTCTATGGGAAACGCCAGAAGAAAGCCATTGCCGACTATTTCACATATCCTTTTGTCGGCAAAATCCCCCGGGGCTCCGCCATGGGGCGCGGGGTATTTCTGATTCAGCATGCCGGCGATCTCGAAGCCTACCTGCAGCTTGCCGATATCGCCTATATCCAGGAATATCTGCCGGTTGATCGGGATATCCGGATCGTCATCATCGGAAACCGCATCGTCCATGCCTACTGGCGCCTGGCACCCCCGGACGACTTTCGCACCAACGTGGCTGTAGGTGGGACCATAAAGCTGGATCCGGTGCCCGACGAGGCGTTGGATCTGGCCCGTCACGTCGCCTGTGCCTGCCGCTGGGACGATGTGGGCATTGACATCAGTCGTCATGACGGCAGATATTACGTGCTGGAAGCCAATATGAAATACGGCAAAGAAGGTTTCCGGCAGGCGGGTATCGATTATATTAGTTTGCTGGGAGACATGATCGCCAATGAAGAAATATGAAACCGACAGGCAGCTGCTTGAGCTCAAGGCGTTGCTGGACCGGTTCGAAACCGAATCCCTGAACCCCCTGGCGACCCGCAACACCATGGGCATCCGCCGGATGCCTGAAATCCGGTTGCAAGCCGGTTACCGGCAGGCGTTTTCGGTGGATGCCGACCGCATACTGCATTCATTGGCCTATACCCGCTACATCGATAAAACCCAGGTGTTCTACCTGGTCAAAAACGACCACATCACCCACCGGGTTCTCCACGTGCAGCTGGTCTCCAAGGTTGCCCGCACCATCGGACGGTTTTTGGGCTTGAATGAAGATTTGCTCGAAGCCATCGCCCTCGGGCATGATATCGGCCACACCCCCTTCGGACACGATGGAGAGCGCTTTCTGTCGGTTTTATGTCACCAAAACGGGATCGGCTATTTTCAACATAATTTGCAAAGCATTCAATTTCTGGAAAAAGTCGAGCGCAAGGGTCGGGGCTGGAACCTTTGCCTGCAGACGTTGGACGGCATCCTGTGCCATGATGGTGAAATACACAATGAACGCTTGCTGCCGGCAACCGGAAAGAGCTTTGAGAACCTGGATGCCGAGATTGCGGCCAAAAAATCCGACCCGCAGACGGCCCTGATCCCCATGACCCTCGAAGGATGCCTTGTACGGATGGCCGATACGGTCAGCTACATCGGCCGTGACATCGAGGACGCCATTCGTCTGGGGTTGATTCGCCGCGAAGAGCTGCCGGCTGAAAGCGTGAGTTTGCTCGGCAACACCAACGGCACTATCGTATTCAATCTGGTGACCGACATTATCCGCAGCAGCTATCAGAAACCATATCTGGCCTTCAGCCCCGAAATATCCGCAGCGCTGCGGCAGCTAAAACTATTCAACCTGGAACGCATCTATCTGAATTCCAGGATCAAAAGACACACCCGGCGCATCGAAAGGCTGTTTGAATATCTTTTTGAAACCTATCTCGACGATATTAGCCGGCAGCGCGAATCCTCCGTGATCTTCCGACAGTTTATGAAGGGCATGGCCGATGAATACATGCAGGACCACCGGCCGGCCGAAATCGTCAGGGATTTTATCTCCGGCATGACCGACCAGTATTTTCTGGACCAATGTCCGGAGGAGATGAGACCGGAAATCGATTCTATATAGTTGCTTGAATCCGAGCTGATCTCGCTAACTCAATGCGAAGATATACAACGCTCTAAATCACAAAAAACAAATATCAAATTACAAATAAATCTCAAATTCCAATTAACAATGACCAAAACGGATAAATGTAGACTGAGAATGTTTCGATATTTCATAAACGGAATTTTTTTGTTTCAAAGTCCGCAGGTTTTGAATTTTGAATTTCGGTCATTGGAATTTGTTTGATTTTTGGTGCTTGTTATTTGTGATTTTTGACATTTGGAAAGACTAAGAGATGTACCAAGAACGCACCTACCGTAACCTGATTAATTCTCCGCGGGCTGTTGCCCAAATCGAATTTTACTTACTGACACCGGCTCACCTTGTGCGCCTAATTTCTGGTTTTTTTTCTTCAAGATTTTTACAAACGCACAAATAGCAATTGATTACACCGACTACTTAT
>Ga0209052_1000693_pt1 | contig 11128 bp, 7 predicted proteins | sample WorMetHEROISLAND_2_FD_187409 | JGI IMG/M metagenome (GOLD analysis project Ga0209052, IMG submission 187409) | Marine gutless worms symbiont microbial communities from Max Planck institute for Marine Microbiology, Germany - Olavius sp. 4 HERON... | ecosystem: Host-associated > Annelida >...
AATCTATATAAAGCCCTGAATGACATCGCTGCCTAATCAGCAATCACGCAGTTTTCAAGAACTCCGTATACAAGTCTACAAGAGTACAGATGACAGATTCGTATTACCGCTCTGTTGAAAGTGAAGAAACTGAGAGCATTATTATGACCACATTACGACTACTGTACAGAAATAAATAAGAAACACGCATTTCTGTACTGGGAAAGCCGATCACGTAATACACGGGCGTCGCGCCGGGCGGCGTTTTTTGGACATACAAGCTATTTGCGACCGAGGTCCACAAAGTTCAGATTGCGGCTAAGCAAGAATATGCATGTCAAGACGTATTTCAATGACGGGGCACACACAATACAGACAGACGCTCCCACTGTGGCCCAATCAAGCCCATTCATAGAGCGAACTGATGGCGCTAACGGCCGCAGTTAGGGGAGAGCGGGGGAATAGCGGCCACGGGGTAATTTAGGCCGTAGTCAGATCTCTTACTTATTTATGCTTGCCAGCGAGGAGCCGCTAGTGGGTGGAGCTTCCGTTCTTTCCGGGTAAATGTCGTTTGTTTTGGTTTCGATCGTGAAGTAAACATCGCCAAAGACTGTCAAAACTCATTCTGGCGTCAAAGTAAGTTTTCTACAGCTGTTGATTGAAGCTCATAAATCACCATGATGCTGTAAGTGTTGTTGATAATGCGATATATCGTTATATAAGCGGCTTACTAGTCGTCATTTGTGTTATTGCTGAATAGCCGAAGTTAGGACCATGGTGGTTAGAATCACGTGATACAGTAGATACGTAGCTACGGGGTAATTCAGGCCGCAGTGAAAGGGGTAAATTCGGCCGGCCTAATTTACCCCGTGCATTCGGGGTAATATTAGCTTCCTGCAATTAGGCAATACGGGCAGGCTAAATTGATTTTTATGTTAATGACTGCCTCTGCCTAGTACTAGGTTTTTATTACGGTGTTGTTTCACGTGTTCTACAGATGCCGAGAACATACAAAAAGCTCGGCTTACGTTGCAGATGGACTAAAGATGACTTACAGAAAGCGGTTGAAGACATAAAAGCGAACAATTTCACAATTCGTGCTGCAGCTCGTGCCTATCAAATACCACGAACAACCCTACAGCAATATGTTAACAGTAAAACAAGGAAACATCAGCTGTCTGCAGATCACGAACCTGGGAGAGTTGGAAGATATCCCGCACTTGGAAAGGACTTTGAAACAGAGTTATGCGAACATGCAAAACTGCTAAGTGATCTCTACTTTGGAATTACAAAAGAGCAGTTATGCAAACTTGCCTATGAATTAGCATGGAAAAATGGAATGAAACATCCATTCAATGTCGACAAACAGTCAGCAGGAGATGACTGGTTCCAGGGCTTTATAGCACGAAATCCTACAATAAGCCTCAGAAAAGCGGAATCAACAAGCATTGCACGTGTCATTGGATTTAGACGATCAGAGGTCAGCAGGTTCTTCGACAATCTGGCTCAAGTCTATGACAAGGAGAAGTTTGATGCAAGTAGAGTGTTTAATGTGGATGAGACTGGTATGTCTACTGTACAAGTGCAAAAACAGAAGATTTTGGCTCCGACAGGAAAGAAACAGATTGGGAAAATCGTTTCTGCGGAGAAAGGTGAAACCATAACTGCAGTTGTCTGTGTCAGTGCCAGTGGGACGTTTATCCCCCCTATGCTTATTTTCCCCCGGAAAAACATGAATCCTCGTTTGCTGAATGGTGCACCACCAGGAACTGTAGGTGCAACCTCCCCATCTGGATGGATAAATGGAGATTTGTACCTGAAGTGGTTGAAACATTTTATCCAACATACAGCAGCAACTGTTGATCGCAAAGTTATGTTGATTCTAGACAATCACGAAAGCCATGTCACCTTGCAGGCATATGAGATGTGTCGAGAAAATGGAGTGATTGTTGTCTCCCTCCCACCGCACTGTTCACACAAATGCCAACCGCTCGACCTGGCTGTATTCGGACCACTTAAGACAGCATACTATAAAAGGTGCACAGAGTGGATGCGCATGAATCCGGGCCAGAGGATCACCCAGTACCAAATAGCGTCATTGTTCGGCGATGCATACTGTGCCTCAGCAAACTTGCAGAAGTGTATCAGTGGATTCCGTGCTTCGGGAATATACCCGCTAAATAGTGGAGTTTTCACGGACGCAGACTTCCAAGCGGCTGAAAATTTGGTACCGGTACGAAACACTGGAACAGAGACAACTCATGCAGTTGCAGATGCTGGTAACACAACTGCACTCAACACTACACCCAGTAACAATGAAGTGCAGTTGGAACCAGGTGCAACTGTAACTGCTGCTAAGTCCAGCAGTTCCATGGTGGAGCCAAGAGAATCTGATACAACTGCAGTCAACGCTGCCGTGGATGGTGGTGTACTGGAACTGGAACCAGCTGCAACCACCTCCCACCACAATGAAGTGCAGTTGGAACCAGCTTCAGCTACAACCGCTGCTAGGTCTAGCAGTTCTACAGTGGAACCAGAAGCATCTGATACCACTGTAGTTGGCACTGCTGTGGATGGTGGTGCAGCCACTACATCCACAACCTCTGTTGAGTCCAGCTCTTTCACAGTGGAGCCAGAAGCAAATTCAGCTACACCTATGAAGAAGCATGCGAAGAAGCGTGTGTCAGTAACTGAGATTTCTCCACTGCCAGTTGCAACTCCTAAAGAAAATACAAGACGTAAAAAGTGCAAGAGATCAGAGATCTTCACCGCTTCACCTATGAAGTTGATACTAACAGCAAAAGCTTCGAAGAAAGACGGCATGGATAGTGCAAAGAAAGCTGAGAGCAGTATCGGAAATAAAGGGAAAAGGAAGGCATCAGGAGAGAAACAACAGAAAAGAAAAAGAACCAAAGTGGCAGGTATCACAAAACAATCATTTATTTGTTCTAAACTTCTGCATAGCAGTTTCATAGGCAGTTTTATAGCAGAATCTGCGGATTTAGTACTGCGGCTTACATTGTCCCATGGCGTGGTGCAGCGACAAGAAACATTCGACAGAATTTGCTGGAAGTCTGTTGTAGCAACAAGATTTAGCGCGTGGCTCAAGTAACAGATATGCTTTGGCAGAAATGTGGCCAAAATTTCAAAATAATATTTTAAATACTTTTTGAGGACCGTACTTTATTACGTATTCCATTTGCGAACGTGTAAAACAATGTCGATTTCTATAAGTTTCATTTCTGATTGCTGTTGCAGGTCAAGATGACGATACAGCATGTCTGTACTGCTCAGAGCTGTGGTCTGTGTCAAGCAGAAAGGAAGTTTGGATCCAGTGCCAAACATGTGTCAAATGGGCACACGTCGACTGTGCAGGAGTCACTCGCCGACAGCAACATTTTGTCTGTGAACTGTGTGCCTGAGACTTGAACACCGGAAACATTGTGTTTTGCATAACTGAATTTATCAAAATTACAGCAGATATAAATTTTATCTTTTGTTTTTACTGAATTACCATTTGCAATTCATGCCACTTGTTTTTTTCTTGCATCGGCTGATTTGTATTAATTAGCCTACTTTGTCGGTTCATTGGTCAACTCGAACTTGAACTTTGCTTGTGCTGTCTAGAGATGTTAACTAAGGCTGCTGATAATTTGGTTCTTTTCAAGTCAGTGGTATATGAATCCACATTAAAGTAATTTTGCATTAAATTGTGAATTGCATGTGAGTAGCTTGGATTTTGTACTCACATGGGTAAATTTGGCCACCTGTGACGAATTTACCCCAAAGGGACGGGGTAAATTCGGCCACCACAGGAATAAAAAAAAATTTTTTTGCAGCTGTTGTGCACCTACTATGCAAAAGTTATAGTAGTCTGATTAAACAGTTTTGCGTGCCTGTTAACTCCAGAAAGTTTGACTTTATTAGTGACGTTAGTGATGGTGCTACATTGGGATTTTAAAATGTGGCCGCTATTCCCCCACCCTCCCCTACTCATTCAAACAACCCACTCACGCATGCGTTCATTCACCAGTTTACGATACATTTAAACGCTCTGATCATACAGACAGGGAACTCACAGGGTAGACGGTAAAAGTCATAAATGCTGACCAATGGGCACAGCATGAACATAACGTGCTAGGTCACCTACGCAGGTCTACATAAGTCAGCTAGGCTTCTAGCCTGCAACGAAGCCTGCTCAGTCAAGATTGCTCACCAAACACTGGCAATGTTTGAACTGAGTGAATAAAATTAAATAAACAACCTGCTCTATAAACATCATAACCTGCTTTGTCTACCCACGTAAGCAAATCATCAATTAATGCAGCAAACCATCACCTAATGCCATAGTGTACATCAAGCCTTATAAAGTACATAAACAAATGCCAGTGACCTCTGAAAAATTAAAACTACCATAAACATTTATACTAATTCTGTATCTGTTCAGCTGCACATTTACATCAAAATGCACATGCTTAGCAGGCTTAGCTCAGTAATTAAACAAAGTATACGTAAATATTACATTAAATTAAATTAAAATAAATATTAAATGACAAAAGTCGCCATCTCTGTAGCTTAACTGATGCATCTTAGCAAAGAACAGGCACGTTAAAAAACTTCTTCAAATTATCACACGATTTAGTTACTGCAAACATGAGTATACAAGAGCGCTTGAAACCCGACGAGTATCCAGGACATGTCCGGCAGCACTGCAGTGAATGCACTATTTACCACACCACAACTGCGGCTAATAATGGCCGCGTGTAAACAGAACATTAATCGATTGCGATCGATTCGCGTTGGCGGAGCAGCTACGGAAAGAAAGGCGCGTGCTGGCAGCGCAGACATGAACGTACACGCTCGTCGAACGTACCCAATGAACCGCCGACGTGCGTCACAACAACGCACGACATTGTACAGCAAACTGCACCGCAGCAGACGAACGAACACCCGGAACCATTCGTCAGCGTCTTCAATGTAACGACAGTCGTCAATAAGCGACAAACTAACGACAACAAAATCGAATCGAGAAGTTACAAGACGCCTACCCACACGCGCAGTGCAGTCGTCTACGGGGTCGCGAGGCAGATGGCAAAGTCTAGCCATAACACAGCCGCAGACGACCTACCTAGCTCCCCCTTGTAGACAAGTCATGTTCGGCGACTGTTACAACGTTTAACGCCCAGCACAAGTAACACACTCACCTCGATCGTGACGCGGCTACCTCAGATTCTTTGTCCGAACAGAAATTCCAACGAAATTCGACGATTTGCGACGCAAAATAACTAACGAACACCAGTCACTTGCAACGCGCACATGATAGTTCGTTCCAAGCGCGAGGGGGCGGAGCTCGTAGCCCGCGTTCATTTCTATTCAGAATTATTATAATGAGGTGTCGCCATGGCAACCGCTCGACCAATCAGGACGAACTGGGACGGTGCGTGTGGGGCTATGTCCCGATTATCGACTACACCTGCCTGACGAATCAGCTGATTTGCAAAATGAAAACATTGAAAGTTGATTCAAACACTGATCAGCCTTATTCAACAATGCTTTAGTACTCTTTTTGAAACAAATTCTGCCCGAAGTTGTCTTTATACGACGAAAGTTGCTCTGTCAATATAGACCAGCACTATATGTGAAGTTATTTTGGTCCCGTTAGGGCCGTCAAGTTGATAAAGGGGTATAACATGTTGTGTAATAGGCCTCTTATGTGTTGCTTCGACAATAATTGTCTATAAATTCTCTGCAAAGACAGTAAGCCACTTCATAGTACCTGGCATGCTTAGAAATGAAATATGGCGACTGACATACTAGGATCGCTTCAGTTCAAAAATTACCAATCCACTCAGTGAATTAGGCGTCGGCCTTGCACGTCGTGGAACTTGTGGCGCCGTATGTTAACTGGTGCACGTTCCGCGCATTTCACCGTTTTACTAGCGTGTGTTAGCACCTATAATTACCTATTTACGTACCCAAAGTCAGTAATAATGCAATGCTGGAATTAATGAACAAGAACTGACAGAGAGCGATGTTAATTGGTCATCCTGTCGGTATCTGCAACAACCAATGTTTGTCACGAAAAAGAACATTGTTAGTTTGAATTTCCAAGCAATCGCCCGTTCAAAGTTTCTATGGAACACCATTCTGCCGACATATATGCAGCCAGCCGTCCGTCCACGGTCCAGTTGCCAATGGTCTTTATAGGCACCGACATGCGTAGACCTAACAGGCTAACATTGGTGAGATCTGGTGGAAGTTTTTGACGTCCGGTGACTAGCTTGACATTGGACCTTTTTAACTAAATTTAAAAAAAATGACATCACACGTTGGTTACAACTGTCTCTGAGAAAGCTTTCACACTAATTTTGGATTTTCTGTACTTTTTTCTTTTCGAATTATACGAGCCCTATTACACGACATTTGGGTAGAGTTGGACAGACAGACAGATGGGCAAGGTCAGTACTGAGCGACGCCAAAGACAGCTTTGTGCTGACGTGAGGTGAACATTTATTCAACATGAATGCGAGCATCATTGACACTGTTTTACAGTATTCATTAGATTTCACTTTTGTGTAACGAAATGATGTGACAAATTTCACCAATTAACTACTTTAGCTAGTCCATTTCAACATCTCTTTACTCATTCTGCAAATTTCTTGAGATGTGACTGAAAAAATGACAAAAAACTGGGCAATACTGGAAAATATACTGGGTAACATACTTGTTTTAACTCACAGTGCATACATACAATGTTGTGACAAATACTTGACAAAAGTATTCAAATACTATGCAAATACTTGAAACTTACAAAGTATTTAAACACTGCATAATAACATGGTAGAATATGTAGGCCTAATTCTGCTTTCGCCTACTCGTAAACATCAAACACTTATTCAGAAAAAGTGCCACATGCAGTAGTAATGTGATGAACAGTGAAGTCACAAAAAGTAGCCTATGTATAAAATTTTGCATGTAGGCCTATTGTCATCTAAAATTATCAATCGTTCCTCATTCATACAGAAGACACCAAAAACTTTGATAATGCTAAGCACAGGTGTGACCCATGTGATATAAGCTATACTAGTTATCAGGGATGTTAACGAGGCCAGTTAGGCACGAGGCCGAGGCCAGATGCTACGAGGCCGAGGCCAAAGAAAAATTTCGAGGACGGCCACAACGTACGAGGCCGAACACGTTAGAGTACATCAAGACTAAAAATTACAGGGTGGCCAGAAAGTAGGAGAAAAAAATTTGGAGATTTCCAGGTTTTTTCAGGGCCACAAATTTACTTTTCTATGGATTATCACAACAAAAAGTAAGTGTAATAAAGATAGTCTGGGGAGGAATGAAAGCTCCCTCAGTGTGGTTCAGAGTGGTGACCCAGCCGTAAACGTATTCTTAAACTCAAACTTCAAGTACTAGACACACGAGTTCTTCAAGTACATCATATGCAAGCACGGTTCGTTAGGCTTCATAATTAGCATACGCTCGGTGAAGCTTGATATTGTCTAAGTCCAAACTTCTGAAGTGCAATGACTGCTAAGACATTGAATTGCAAAATCCTAGCAGTCATTGCACTTCAGAAATACAAGTTCTTCAAGCAAATTATCCGACATGCGCGCACGGTTTGGCTTCATATTGAGGCCGCTTTGAGAAAAAACCCGCTCTACAGGAGCTGAGCTAGCCGGCACGCTCATAACTCATATATCTGTGGATTGTGAATACGGTAAACTGAATATTAAGTTATTAACTAATCCATGTAGGCTGCAAATTTCGAGGCCACGAGGCCAACTTCTATGAGGCCGAGGCCAGATACTACGAGGACGAGGCCGAATAATTTGGCCTCAAGGCCACACAGGCCTCGAGGCCTTAACATCCCTGCTAGTTATGCAACTGCCCAAACATGCAAACAGTGCTGCAGTGAGTATTCAGGAAGTTTTAGATAGCAAATACTCCTTAAAAAGTATCTACTGCTTCAAATACCCACCTTTCGTAACTAAAGTATTTAAAAACGTCACAAAACACCGAGTGCACCTAAATTTGTTATGTGCAGAATGCTGTGGATTAATCTTTCAGACATGGTGTCGATGCATCACTAGCAAAAGTAGATTATAAATTTATCAAAACAATTCCATCCAATTACACAAAAAATGTAGAACATTGTGACAGTGTGACTGACTGGCTACTTTATGAAATAAGATAAATAAAGAATACCAGACTTTACAACATTTTTTGCAAGCAGTTATTATAAAGTAAAAACATTCCACGCCATATTACAATTGCACTGAACTGACTGTCACAGCAAATGCAGTGTTAAGTAAGTTATATCAAAGTATACACATCCAAACAATGTCCTAAACCTAATAACATATTTACAGCACACTCTCTAGTCCTTCGGACAATAATGACTGGGCATCGCAGATACTAGTAGTCTTCAAAGTTCTTCAGAGACCTTTAAGGCACCACCAGCTAACCAAGGAAAACCAACAACATGGCCACCAAAACAGCTGTGCCTACGTACAGTCTTAGCAGCATAACGCCTAACAACTGCTTGGCAATTCATAGGATATTTACTGACATACATGTATGCAAAAGTTTGTGTCAATGTGCTGCCATTATGCATGGTTGTAATTATATTATGCGGCCGACCTAACAGTCTGCATCACGGGTGTTGCCCATCTGTCTGTCCATCCGTCTGTTCTGTACGGGCTCCTAACTCAAAAACAAAACACAAAAAAACAAAACAAAAAGGTGTAGAGCAACCAAAACTGGCGTGAACGTTGCCCAGGGCAGTAGTAACTGGCGTGCCAATTTTCTGTGCAAAAGGGTTATGTACAGGGTTATGTTCTAGTTATGTACAGTGATGTAGAACTCGAGTCTGGCAATGAACTCAAGTCAGACTCCAGTCCTTATTTTTCAGGACACAGTCTCGGACCCAGTGGACTCGGACTCAGTGCTGTGGGACTTGGAAGTAACTGTATTATAACAGTTTTGGTATTTTAACTAATTGTTTTGTTTTGTTTTGTTAACATAGCATCAACGGACAAAACTAGTGTTGACTAATATCTAACGTTCTATTGCACTGCTGTTTCTTGTCACATGCTAAAATTGTGAATAAGGAATTTTACTAATATTCTGTCTCATCTCACTCACTGGATTCGGACTCAAACCTTCGTGACTTGTACTTGAAGTCACAGGATTCAGACTTGGACAAAGTGGACTTGACTACATCACTGGTTATGTGTGGAAGCAATAGTTGTCGAACAGCATGATAAATTTGCTGTTGATACAAAATGATGTTACAAACTGATCAACTATCAGTTTCTACGTGGGGCATCCAGCTCATCATCACGTGAACGTCTGTCGTCATCAAGCAACGAGTCCTCAACGTCTCGAGCATTTCCACCACGTCGACGCCGACGAAGTCCGCTCGACAACTCCAGGTTGGCAAGCCGTTCAGTAACCACGTCAAACTGCTGTCCCTCTGACTGATCAGTGACGACAGATGATGAAGTGTGACTTGAACGAACAGCAGCGACCGAGTCTGCCGACTGAATGCTTGGTCGACTGTCAGAGTGAGGGACAGCACTGGCGGCCTGCACTGACTGTACTGACGATGATGCCGTAGCCCCACTGTCAGCAACAGCAGCTTCCCGGCCATCGCCATTACGACGTTCTCGCACCTTCTTCCGACAAACGAGACCCGCTACACCCTGCAGTTGACACACCATTCACAATGTGCACCGTGTCAGATACGAATTCCATCAGAGCATGCAGAATATGCTGTAGTTGTTGGGCTTGTTCGCATGCACGCAAGTTCCATTCACCAGCATTTTTACCTGTCCCATAGCACCGACCTACCTCGCCGATCTGTGTCAACCAGTGGGATCAGTTGGCAGCAGACAGAGACTGCGATCTGCTACTCGCGGCAGCCTCGTCATCAGCCCAACTGTCACGCACTTTGGTGCCCGGTCATTTGCCGTTGCAGGACGAAAAGCCTGGAATCAGCTTCCGGCAGACATTCGTGCGATTGACTCAGTCAACTCCTTTAAATGCTCTCTAAAGACATTTTTGTTCCGCTGACTATTTGTATAGACCAGACATGTCGCGACCCTTGTAATTGTTTTGCCATGTTACGGCGCGTTAGAAATTGTTGGTGTTATTATTATTATAATTATTATAGCATGGGACAGGTTATAAAATCACTTGTCTGTCAGTCAGTCACTCAGTCAGTGTGTCTGTCGTTGCTCCTACGGCCGTAAATTTTATTCGATTTTCATGAAATTTTGCACAGTGGTTGAAGGCTGATATTGCTGTTGGAAATCAACAATGGGTGTAAATAGATCATAGCTAACAAGTGTACAACGTAGCAGGTACAGTGTGGCAATGGGTCAGATACCTCGTTCCACAGAACGTATGCCTAGTTGACAAATGAATCTCAAGACAACAAACAAATTTATACAAGTTGTATGTTATACACACAGTGCACCGAGTTCAATTGGGCTTACTAAAATTCTGCTTTGAACAGCTACAAACTGCACGCCGTTTATACAAGAAGCAATATCGCTCCCTGATGACTAAAATAGGGGATAAAAAAACGGTCCAGTAAGAAAAAAAATACGGTCCGGTAAGCACATACTGATAGAAAAAAGCAAGGCTATCTAACAACAAACAAGAAAGCCCAGCTAACGCAAAGGGAACGCGTGACAGCAGTGCATGTATGAAGGCCCACTGCGAATAAATGTAAAATACGTAAAAACCTCTATTCTAGTGCTCAAGGTCATTGCTTTCGGTGTCAATTGAAACCCGTATATGACTTCCTATTAGTGATTAATTGTAACCTTGGCCCTATCTGGCACCGTTTCTGAGATATGGCGACTTTTAGGTTGAAATCCCTACCCCCGAGGGCGGTACAGCCGTTCAAGGTCATCCGAGGTCATCGATCTTGGTCTTAATGGAAAGCCTATAGGTGACTTCCTATTAGTGATCACTGATCAATTGTAACCTTGGCCCTATCTCACACCGTTTCCGAGATATGGCGACTTTTAGGTCGAAATCCCTACCCCCGAGGGCGGTACAGCCGTTCAAGGTCATCCAAGGTCATCGATCTTGGTCTTAATGGAAAGCCTATAGGTGACTTCCTATT
>Ga0209052_1000694_pt1 | contig 11124 bp, 7 predicted proteins | sample WorMetHEROISLAND_2_FD_187409 | JGI IMG/M metagenome (GOLD analysis project Ga0209052, IMG submission 187409) | Marine gutless worms symbiont microbial communities from Max Planck institute for Marine Microbiology, Germany - Olavius sp. 4 HERON... | ecosystem: Host-associated > Annelida >...
TCTTATCTCTTCCATAACCGTTTGTTTCTTGATTTTTATTTTTTTTTACTTTTAGTTCCATTTAAAAAATTTTTAGTTTTCTTTTAGTTCATGTGCTAGATTATACTGGCAGCTTGCCTGTCAGTTATCCAGTGCAAATCATATATCGTATCGTATCGTGGTATCGTATTGTGGTGAAAAAGATGATGCGTGCAGCAGCAGGCTGTGCGGTTGGAAGTGTCGAACGATGGATTTGTGAGCTGTTCTTGCTATAACCGACATCACTTGATGGCTTTTGACTGGTGTGGCATTGTTGTCATACGATGGCACAGTCGTCTGTTTGTCCGTAACGTTGAATTATCCTGGTTGTAAATGTTGGCTTACCTCACAAATAATTACGCAGATAATAAGTCTTGCGCTTTCGCTCTTTGCAGCTCCTAACATCAGCGGTCTAGTCGGAGCGATAATGTTTACTATCGACATTTTTAACAAATTGTGCAGATTCAAAAGTGTTTGAGCACCTTGCCTCACTGTTCCACGCGCAGTCGCTTATTTTTACAACAACGGACACTATACCATACAAACTCCGTGTCAAAATATATTTGGATATAACGAGTTATCTTAATATGGAATCGCCTATACCTGCTGCTCTGGTGCAAGAAAATAATTTGTCTGTGTTTAAGTCTATATGCTTCGGACTTTTGATTTTTCATATACTTTACTTGGGAAGTTATAGTTTATTTCTAGGGTTTTATGTATCCTTTTGTTTATTATTTTGGCCGCACATAAGTGGTTTGTTAACCCTGTGTTGGCCATTCGGCCAGTATGTTCTTTGCTTGTACTTCTATGCCATTGCTGGTTGATGAATTGAATGAATAAATAAAATAAATAACGAGCTTTACCTGCGATAGCACGGCTCTGTTTCTAAACCATGGCAAAAACTACCTGCTTCGGCGTGTTGTGGATCTGTTGCATACAACATGATGTAGACTGCAACAAAACCGCAACAGTTCGCGCTTGTGTCTTTGGAGGCAGAGCTCGGGTTGTGTGTTCGACAGGAGTTCAGTGTTGATATTGACCTGCGCCAGAGATGGGCCGACAGCCGGTTACGCTACAACTCGTCAAAGCCCGACATGCCCGAGTACATTCCCTACCACCGCATCGACAAATTCTGGCTTCCCGACGTCTACTTTCCCAACGAAAAGAACCCACGAACGCACTCGGACATGGCGCCCAACCGAAGCATTCGCGTCTACGCCAATGGAACGGTTCGATACGTGACCAGGTAGGTAGGCCTCCTGATTCAGTTGGTTGGAAACATTAAGCTATTTGTTGATCGCCGTCTTACATTAAGTACATATGGAATATATTGTGTTATTTCACTGTTAGCTTAAGTGTTCACTTGACTTTGTAAGTTTGTAGCTGTACTATACCAAATCATCATCACCAATATTCTTCGTTTTTTGCTATCACGTACTAATTCGTGAAAATGTTTCAAGTGGATAGAAAAAAGTATGATTATAAGATTTTTTAAATATTAACTTTTCATATAACTCTCATGTAGACTAAAAGCTCTCAGTCTCTGTTTTTTGTTATTGTTCGTCTGTCGGTACCTGTCTGTCTTGTATGCGTTGTTTCTATAAGCCTTGCTGCCTGAAATCAAACTGATTGGCTGATTGATTGAAAGGTTATTGTTTGCTTGGTATTTCTAGGTTTACTTCATATTGTAGTTATTATATGTGCCAAGGACGCGATGTCTTTGCCTCTGTTTGGCTGGCCAGTTTATTTGTTTATCAGCGGGATATTTAACTTATTACATTTTAGAATACGAGAATGTTTTGAGATGGTGGTAATGTTTCTTTTCTAGCTAAGCACGTTGATGAAACATAAGTTTGTGTGTGCCGTTGTCTGACAGAAATGCGATGCGTATGTCGTGCACGATGTATCTGGCAAGATATCCTCTCGACAACCAGAAATGCTTAATTAAAATCAGCACATGTAAGTGTCAGAAGGTTAAAGAAAGTTACAGGGAGTTAAAGAACATGTATCTGTGATAACTGTTCATAGGAAACTCATCACAGAGCTACGGAGCATCACCTGCCATATGGGATATTACACAGTTACGTTACCTGCCACCCGACACAGGTGAATGGACCCCACCTTAACCGCAGCCAGACAGACCGGTGCTCGATTTACCTAGCATGGACGGAGGGAAGGCTGCCAGCTTTAGCGTTAGCGCTCCCTCTGTCTGGAACTCACCGTCGTATAGCTGTTGTTAGATCCGCCCAACTTCTCAGCACTTTTAAGCATAGCTTAAAAACTGAACTGTTTGATGTTGCAAGCTGTCGTAAACGTGAACACTCAGCCTAGTCTCTGCCATTACGCAGTGCCTCTGATTCCTTCACGACATATGGCGCTATACAAACGTGTTTTGATTGATTGATTGATTGATTGATTGATTGATTGGGTTGACGTGGTTGGTTGGTTATATACCGAGGTGGTCTACCTGTCCAAATATAGTCACCCATCCAGGTACTAACCGGGCCCGGCGTAAGACAACTACGTTGATCGGACAATACGCTAGACCACGCCACCACCTATCGATGTCGTCCCGCAATTCCAGGCCTGCTAATCTGAGACACTGTTCGCGTTACAGATAGATTTAGAGAAGTGTCAGGGTTAGGGAGCGGTTGAGGGTTGCGTTGAAGCTTTGTGTGTTGGAAGGTCTTCGGAACAGCGGACGGCAATTTAACCAACGTAACACCACAAAGATTTTGGTTACCAGCTGAAATGTGCAGCATAGTTTCGGCCAACGCTATAAAATCAGTCTGTCCAACAAATGTCTTGTTTACGGATTTTTTTTTCATTAAATACTAAATCGAAGGACAATGTGTCACATACATCACGTACAAAACTAGTGTTCCTGTCGTTTATAACGAACGATATAGGCCTATAGTGCCACGCAGCCTACGTTCGTGTGTAGATTCTTATGACAAGCGATCCGTGGAATTGAAGTGGGAAGACAGCCATCCTATCGAGTTGTACACGGAGAAGTTGAACTTACCGCAGTTCACGTTGATGCTACCAGTAATTGCTACCGACTGCGATGAGGAATACAAGACCGGTAACATTCGACGTGTTTAGCTCTAGGCTACTAGTTCTATCACACTGTGGCTAGTTAGCCTATCCGTGCAGTTCTTCTGCGCATGATAATTTAATTTTCTCGCATGTTGCGTTATAATCTGAGACAATCTCACCATACAGGCATATTACACGTCTATGTTTCTCTAATCAGTCTAGAATCTCTAGCTGATTTTGATCGACTTTTGATCGACTTCAGACTTCAGACATTCCGCTTTTTGGCTTCCCGTCACGCTGCTGACGCTGACGTTGATAACCAACAGAGCACTGCCGAAGTTGTTGATGAGATAGAAAGCCCGGCTTTATTGAAGCCACACGACTGTCGTTTTACGGTTTTAAAGTAAGTAAAGTAAGTTAAACGTGAATTTATAGAGCGCATAACGTTGAAATTAACCTCTAATGCGCTAGTCACACTAGTAAAAACTGAACAAGATTGTTTTAAAAAACTGTCGGTAGCTGTCAACATAATCACGCATCTCTGAGTTCATCTGGCTGCAGTGAGTTCCAGACCGTCGGACCAGCGACCGGAAAAGCCCGGGGACGACCGTACGTGTTGAGTCGACAGCGAGGCACAATGAGCCGGTGGCGGTTAGACAATAATGCCGCTCGCAGGGCTTACGAACTTGTAAGATTTTGTTGATATTTTGTTTTATATTGTATGGCATTGCTGTAGGAAGCTATTCATGTCTGGCGGCTGCGTTTCGCCTCCAGAGAAAAGTCGGATTCTTCGTTCTGCAGTCGTACGTTCCGTCGATGCTGATCGTAATGCTGTCGTGGGTCGGCTTCTGGATCAACAAGAATTCCGATCCGGCGCGAGTGTCGCTCGGAGTCACGACCGTGCTGACGATGACGACGATATCGGCCATGTCAAGAGATATCAGCGTGTCATATCTGAAGGCGCTCGATGTCTGGTACTCCGTCTGTCTGTTCCTGGTCTTCAGCGCTCTGCTCGAGTACGCCTTCGTCAACGTCTTCGTACGCAGCGAGAGGAAGACTTCAGAGCAGCCGACTGAACTGGTATGTGCCACTGTGTGCATCCACAGACACAACGCATACATACACACTCCATTGTCGGACTCCATTACTTCGATTAAAAAAAAGTTAAAGACGTGTATAGCTCTTCATGGAATCTCAGAGCTACGGAGCGTCACCTGCCATATGGGATAACACAGTGTTACCTGCCACCCGACACAGGTGAGCGCGCCCCGCCTTATAACCCCAGCCATGCAGGCCGGTACTCGGCTTACCTACCCCGGAGGGATGGAAGGCTGAGTTTACCTTGTTACTCGGAAACGCAGCCGCCGGGAGTCGAACTCGGGACCTCTCGGTCCCGATTTGCTGTGTATTTGTCGTACAGCATGTTGTACGACAAGTCCACAACAGATCGAAAGCCAACAGCAAGTCTACAACAGAAGTCCACAACAAGTTGTACAACAATCAGCAAGTCTCACAACAAGTTGGACAACTTGTCTCACAACAAGTCCACAACAAAAGTCCATAGCAAGTTGCATGCAACAATCAGCAAGTCTTACAGCAAGTCGCACAACTTGTTGTACAACCAGTCCACAGCTAATCGAAGTAATGGAGTCCGACACTTATACGTGGTCCGAAAACTACGCCCAGTTCTTGTCATAACTTCGTCAGATATTAAGTGTCAAACTCCACTAGACGAACGAACGAACGAACGAACGAACGAACAGACAAACATGTTGTACAACATGTTGTAGGATTGTTGGCGTCTGTCCGTGGGTGATGTTGTACAACATTTTGTCTGTCCGTTCGTCTAGTGGAGTTTGGCACTAACCAAAGTTCGAAATTATGTCATCGAAATAGTCATCAGTCAGTTTAGGACAACGAGATCATTAAAGATCCGGCTGCAAGCGCTTCGGTTCGCTACATCACGAACCTTGTTGAATATTTTCTTTCGTGCCTTGTGCGCCGAGGCATGCTGACTCGCTAAATCTTGTGAAGGCGTGAGAATTTTAACAGGAAAACTGACAAATTCCGATCTTGGACTGAGCAATAAAATATAAGGCAAAAATTGTCAAATCGCAAGGAAGTGCTTTTGGCGAAGGTGAGTGGGTAGTTTCTTAACGGCGCATCGCCACGCAAGAGGCCATTTCGCGCCATTCTGGCGACATTACAAGAAACGTTCGGAAGACGAACTAAGCTAGTGTGAGGTCGTTTAGTGGTTTATTGACCCGATGACGTTGATATTGCTAACTCCGAGCTGCGTCATAGTTGACGTGGACGACGCGAATCGAAATGTCACGGTCACTGATGACTGATGATGTGATGATGATGATAATGTGACGTTAGCGGAGAGCTCGGCAGCCAATGTACACCAGCGTGCAGCGGCAGCAGCAGCAGCAGCAGCGCAGTCTGTTTGCACAGTTATCCACACTGCGTCATAAAGCCACAATTACGCACATTTTATTATCGCGAATTGTTTGTGCTTTGCGCGGTATTCGCAACTGACGCCCGACTGACGACCTTGAGAAACAAGCTTATACGTTAAGCAGTACAACCAGTGGCTCGATCCAGGTAAAAATCAGGGAGTGTCCCCCTTTCTTCCATCCCTTTCCCCTTTCCTTTCACTTCCCTCCAACCCCTTCCCTTTCTTCCCCCCACTCCTTTCTGGAGGTGTCCGGACACCGTGGACATCAATGGATTGACGCCTATGGATACAACCTTGCGACATAGTCAAATGAAATTACATCAAATGTTGCTTTAATACAACAATTGTCAAACCGCAATTGTACAATACAAGAAACATAAAACAATAGAGTCAGTAACTGTCACAAAACAGCTGCATTCGAACTATAAAATTACAATCAGTGAGATGGGACATGCGGCCAGGAAGCTGCCTATTATGTGGTCTATCGCCTATATTATAGTGACATGCTGTCGCGCGTAAAAAGCTGAGTATCAGAGACTATTGAAGTCATCAAGGTGACTTGAGCAGAAGCAATGGTACGTTTGCTGCATCGAATGAAAGCTGCGACCTTTTGGCGGTCGTTTGCCGTAGAGAAACTTATCCAAGCGCTTGGTGCGTTAGTCCGTTAATTCAGAAGTGTGCATAATCGTTTATTTGCAGTAAATAGAAATAGAGAAATGTCATGTTTTTTCAACCACTTTTTATGTAGATCAGTATCGTCGTATCGTCAAAACGTAGGCATGCTTTGAGTCGCTTGACAACGGATGTATTATGCGCGTGTTAGCGCGTTGTTAGGTGCTGTGCCAAGCTTTTAGCGGGCCTTGTCGCAATTATTTATTTAAACATTTTGCTGCACACGACACAATGAAGCGAACGGCAGACAATAGGCAACAACTCGATTATAGTAATGTGCGACGGACAGCTAAAGGGTCGTGTTGAACCAGCACTTAGGCCCAACATAGCGCGTGAAACATGATGAGTTGGTAATATTTAATGATTACAAAACCTCACACGTTACACTTGGTCGGAATGTTTGAGATACTGTGTAATGTCGAATCGACAAAATTTAGCTGTCATATACAGTCTGAACGTAGTACAGGAAGTTTGTCACCAGAATGAGTACTGACACAATAGCCATGCCACAACAGATGATACGGAAATATCTCGCCAGACGACTTGGCGAGCTATTTCGGTACCAAGACAGGTACGCCCAAGACAGTATAGCCATTACTGAATACTGGTCTAACCAAATTCTGTCAGAATAGTCTAGTAATGTACGCTGTGTATATGCATTAAATTTGCTGAAGAAAGTTCATAGCTATTACCGATTGTCGATACGTCCTAAAGAGGACTTGAATCGCTTGTGTGCGCCGAAATTACAATTCAAGTTGTTCCACGGTTTTATAACATGTACGCGAAACAAATAATTATTCTTGGTGTTAAAACTGTTAGCAACAGCTTGACGGATGACCAGCAGTGGTTTGGACAGGGCCAAAAAGTCACTCATTTTTAAAACATTAATCCAAATTGTAGGCTGAGTCCGGCTGTCTGTGGCCAGGTGGCGTTGATGTCAGTCAACGACGCTCCAGCGACGGAAGATGATGCGAAACAAGCGTCGGACTGGATCAACGCCGAGAAAATCATCAGGAAGTGGAACATAACGTCAAAGACGATCGACCGAGTCTCGCGCCGTCTGTTCCCCGTCACGTTCCTAGCGTTCAACATCGTCTACTGGCTCACGTACGCCGTATTCACCAACGACGCAGACTGAACAGTTCAAACGGCTGCTGAACGGAATGAAGACGTTTCTGTTCCGGTGTCTTGAACGCGCCGTGCATTCTGACTAACTGTTGCATCGCGCCTTCTCACGTTTTCCTGCCTACTTACTTGTATATTATATGGTATATTATGGACTGTATGCACCCGGTACTGTACTGCACATTTCTCGACTTTACAGTTTGCACTGCGTATTTTAACGTTGTAACATTGTGTAGTCTAGCGCTAATCTCTCTCTCCTTCAGGCTGTGAATCCCTCTGGTGAGGGGTCAGCCACGCGGGTTCTCCTTCTCCATTCGGCACGATTCCCCGTGTCCTCCACCGTGAGCCACAAGTCCTCCATGTTGTACTTGACGACGTCGGTCCATCTCTTTCTCTGTCTTCCTCGACTTTGTTGTCCATGAATGTCTGCCTCGGGGATTCGTTTGACACAGTCATCTTCTTCTCTCCGTTGTATATGTCCATACCATCTCAGCCTGGCCTCGCGTACCTTGTCCGTGATGCAACGGATGTCATCATTCCTTTTCCTGTCCTTCAGGGTAAGACCAAGCCGTTCCTCTTCACGTCTTCTTAACGTCCACGCTTCTGAACCATAGATCAGTACTGGCCTTATCACTCTTCTGTATACTTTCCCTTTAACAGCAATGGACATCCTTCGGTCACATAACACTCCTAAACTAGCGGTAATATCACTATTTAAATAATAAAGCTTACTTATGCCTATACTTACTCACTCACTTACTTACTGATAAAACGTTGCCACGCTGTTGGACATGGTTCTGGTGCACTGTTTCTCGTAGCGTACACGCAGTGCATCGTTTCAATAAATTAATGTCTGCATTTTTCGCACTTTCTATACCTTCAAAATCCCGGTGGTCTCACGGCTACATTCCTAGCATTCAACTGTTCAACACTAGCCTACCTACTGGCTTAGTTGTACAGTACTGAATTCTATTGTTTACTTCACTTCAGTCAATGCCGTCGTTCGTGTTTCGTGACTCCACCGTCCACGCACTGTTTTACTTTCGGCCTCTGTCTTTCCCTTGGCGCTCTTATAAACGTATTTTCGGTCGTTTCCGGCCCTGTACACCCCCCCCCAGAAATCTCTGCGCTCCGCCGCGTCTGCGGGCGGTTTGGGCACTAAGCACGGCGTTGACTGCATTTATTACTTACTTATGCACCGGCCCCACTCGCCGTGATATCCGCGGCATACTACAAGTCAGCGCATTTTACCTTGACGAAAACGGACGTGGAAATAAGACGGGAACGAAACGGTAACGAAAATAAAACTTGAAACTTAACCGATAGGCCTACTGCCGGAAGCGTTTTAACCATGGGGCGTACAAGGGCTGCAGCTCCAGGCCCACAGTTCAGATAGGCCAACCAGAATGAGTAAAAATACCATTTTCACTTACATTTTATCATCTATTGTATGTTCAATAAACTTGCACTGGAGGCGTGGCTGACCCTAGACAGCCGTTATCTGATTGGTTGGAACAAAAAAAATATCCCCTCGGGGATCACTGTCTGAATGAACATGCTCATTTAGACCGTGATCCCCGCGGGGATCACGGCGAGTGGGGCCGCTGTATTACGCCCTCGTCATTGTTTGGTCAAGGACCTCGTGATCGGGTCGGGTCATTTCACAGGTCAACAACACTTTAGACCGGCATCAATCGTTCGGAGTCTCGTCGATAGCGGTGTCCTCTGGCGACTGGTGATGAAACGGCTGAGTTAATGAGGTTGTTATTTGTTAACGGCGCTCGCTGGCCCGATCTGTATAAGAACGCGTTTTGTCATTGCTTCGGCCGAAGATTTCTGATAGCGCCGACTGAGGATGCAGCAGTTGATCTGCCGCTAATCGTTAGCCTCCAGGTCAACTCAGCCTGGCCATCCCGCCGAGGCTAAGTGTAAAATGACTGAATGCTGGCGCTAATCACAGGCTTGTTATCAGCGCTGTATTCTCATTACTACTGCTACGGGGCGTTCCAAGGACGTGCAGCCATGACCTCGAAAAGCTTGGACGGGAGGCACACAATGCGTTTTGCAGGGGCGGCCGAGCAAAACAAAATAGTGGGGGGGGCTGAAGGGGTCTAATCGTGAAACTGCACTTCAGCTCCCGGGTACTGCTGTTGTGCGAATCGTCGTAAAAGCATTAATCGCTTTCTGGACAATTATAAGGCAGAATTTGCACCAAAAACAACATCCAATTTGCGGTGCAAAGCTTGCATATGTACATTACATATATTTATTTTCATCTTTCATCGGGCAATATTAAAACGGAAAGCTAAAGCAAGCAAACTATTTCACGACATCACATATAGGCCCAAATTGTTTCTGTACAAAATGCTGCTCGGTGCTAAACATGAACAGTCAATCAACCATTTTTAGCAGTTCCAATTTCGAAATCAGCCCCTAACTTTTACAAGTGGGGGACTAAGCCCCCCAGCCCCCTCCCTGCTCCGCCGCCCCGGGCGTTTTGACCATGAAATTTCTTCGGTGCATTTGGATAACAGTAACATCGAAGTTAACTACTCGTAGCGTTTGCAAAATGTGACGTTCTATTCTGTTTTTATTAGATGTGCGTCACTATCAGATTTTTCGGAACTAACTGATACAGTACTTTATGGAATCAACTGCCAGAAGATATAAAAATATAAAAAAATACTATTAGGTTTAAGCGTAAACCTAGGGAATTATTTCTTAATTGTATGTCTTTGTGTTAATGGTTGATACTGTTGTATATTCTTGTTGGTTGTGTATATTCTAATTTTGTTACGTTGCACGGTATAACTGTTTCTGCGTTTTTTGTCTTTTTGATTACTATACCGTGTTACATTATAGTTAAGTTATATGGGCGGCCAGCGTTGATGAGCGTTTGCTCTTCTGGTAGCCCGCCTTTAGCATTTATTTGGTTTAGTTTGATATGTGATTCACTTGGCAAATAAATCTTCTTCTTCTTCTACTCGCATAATTGCGGAAGTACAAAGTACTTTACAATGTAGCGGATGGGCAATGATGAACCGCACCATACGCCTAAGTCTTCATTAGTAGATTCTCAGGAAAACGTGAGTATGTGAAGCCTGTCGGTCTATCGCTCTTATGTTTGTATGTTTGTAGCGCTGCGTTTTCTTTTTCTACCTGTATATTTTGTACTTTGTGTGCGCTTTTAATGAAAAAGCAGTAATACCGTATAATGATGTCAACAAGAGTACAGTTTTCGTCATGAGCCTGAATAATTCGCGACAGTTTTGCAGCTTGACGCTGTGAAGTAAACGGAGGTTTGTGCTTGTCGGCTGCTTCTTGTTTAATACGTAAGATGTCGATAAACTTTTTCTTAATAAGTGCATATTAGAGTACATTAATATTAGCATAGCAGCAGCAACAGCGCAGTATCAGTACTATAATAACATTGTTGAATTGCGACTTCTGTCATACACCGTGTCTCAAAAAACTGTGAAAAATTGTTTTGCCAGAACTTCGTCAAATTTCCACCAACTTTTATAATTTTTGTCACAAAGATAGCATAAAGGAATGTTCATGTGAGGTGCACTCATTTTCCGCCTCACCTAATTAGCGTCAACACACTACCGTGTTAAACGCAGATGTTCAAAATTGTTACCTAACGCTGCGTTGTTGTCTGCAGTAAACTTTCTAACAATTGTAATTAGCATACAATAAACTAAAATGTAGTTTATTTAGCAAAATTATAAGTTTGTATAACAGTTGGTTTTCAAAATTATCAGAATTTATGCTCAGTGTGCCCCGCGTACACGGACACAAGCGCTTAG
>Ga0209052_1000695_pt1 | contig 11114 bp, 4 predicted proteins | sample WorMetHEROISLAND_2_FD_187409 | JGI IMG/M metagenome (GOLD analysis project Ga0209052, IMG submission 187409) | Marine gutless worms symbiont microbial communities from Max Planck institute for Marine Microbiology, Germany - Olavius sp. 4 HERON... | ecosystem: Host-associated > Annelida >...
GGACATTTCTACCTATTGGAGACAGCATACGTCCATACCACACAGCATACCGTGAAACAAATGTAACAAGTTCACTATCACAAGTCAAACACTTTTGGACAAATACCAGGAGGCGTTTCATAAGCTGATCATACAGTGGCAGACGGCAACATATTAAAGGCAACAATATGCGAGTGTAACGAGGTGTAATACACTCTAGACCGTATTGAAACGTACTTATTGCATGACTGTGGTCGACAGCGTGTTCTGCGTCGGACGTGCGTGTGATAAACAGACGTGAGACACGTTTCAACCGTCACGCTTGACTGGAGTGAGATTTTGGGCGGTTGTAACACTGCAGACACTGCGGTGAGAGATGGGAGTACAAGTAGGTCATTAAATAGTCATTATTTCTCGGACCACGTCAGAAAGTGTCAGACAAGTAAGCCCGGATTTGAACAACGAAACAGGAAAGACTTGAGACGCTGCCTTTTACCAATCTACTGACAACCAAACTCGCAACAATCAGGAGAAAATACACGAAAAAAACGAACTAATACTTAAACAAACTGCACCTAGTTAACAAAATACATACACACAAACACCTAATGCCGATGACACACGTACAAGATTCTCACACGTTTCTCGACTAGGTCAACAGTTGTCACCTGCTAGACGACACTATAGCCAGACACCGGCGCCGTCGAGTCGACTGACCAGTCACGCCGCTGTCCAATCTGTTCTTCGCCGCCGCCGTCGCATTTAGTGTGCAGGTTTCCGACGCAGTTGCTGAATTTTTAATGTTGATTTGTTAGGATATTTTTAAGAAGTCGTAAGTCTGGAAATGAAAGATTGGTCTCATCTTGGTGGAGGAGGAAGATGATGAAGGCAGGAGCTATGGGTCGACTGGATGATGTGACTATAGTTTACTTCAAACACAGCAAAGAGACAGTCAGTGGAGTATGCAGCATTTTGTCAACGGGGGAGTCTTCCTGACCTTTTTGGACGAGCCCACACGGTATCAGGTCCGGGGGTATCACCCACTGGAAATTTTCAAAATTATCCGCGTCGCAATCGCCGTCGAAAAACTGCCGCCGCCGGAAAAAAATGCGACGCGTCGACGAGTCGACGAGTCAGTCGAGTGATTTTTGTGTCAGTCGTAAACGCTTCAAGCCGTCGACGCCGACCGGGGTCTAATCATCATCAGGGAGGGGTTTAACGCGACCTGAACAACGATCATTATTTCCAGGGCCACGTGTCAGTAAATGCAGAGACGAACGACGGACAGAAAAGTCGTGAGATGCTGCGTGAAGACTGAGAGTGACGCTGCAGGAACAAGGAACACTGAACACAAGCATCAAAACCACATCAACAAGTTGCTACAACGGCTCTACAGACACTGGGCATGTCATTGCAGACAGACTACAAACGACTGACTATGCAACATACACAGTTGAACAACACTAAGTATGCAAAACGCAAACACACACACAGAGAGAGAGAGAGAGAGAGAGAGAGAGACTCACAGAATGGTTGAAGCAGAGATTTGTTATTGTAAACCAGATCTGTGCATGGGCTGCAAGTGTGCGGGCTCGACCAATTAACTTTTAAGGTCTGGCCCACCCAACCCAATTTGTCCAGGGGCATGCAAATTTAATTTCGAATTTTGTTCGTTTTCGGTTTTCAGAAATAACCACGGTTTTCGGTTCAGAGTGGTCTTGGATCTGGTTTGGTTAAAAAAATCTGTTTAGTTTCTGTAAGAACTGCATTAGCTGTCTATGTTAAATCTTCTTCCAGCCCGTGCACACATCTGACAGAACACGTGAACAAATGGCGGCAAACGACGGCGAAATCACAGGACAGTTGATATGCACGGATTGTCAGGTGGGCAATATACTGAAGGTTAGCTGTCAACAACTGCAGCAACGCGTTGACGCAGCGGACTAGCAGGCGTTGACCAAGTGTCAGGAAACTCCACACACCAACCACACTGGCATCAGATACTACATTGTGTCTCAAACAACGATCTGTGACATTATCGATTGTAACTTGAACGAGGATTATCAACAATTTCTGGTACAAGTAACAGTGACAGAACTGGCCATCAAATGACCGTTCAAGTTCCCACGTCACCCAACGTCTGTTTCTGCACTACATGCGAAGATCAGAACAAGCGAAATATGCCTCCAAATGAATAAAAAAAACGTCAATAAATTTCATCTCTGTGGATCTGTGGCCCTAACAGCCCTGACCTCGGCCCGTTCGATTACAACGTTTGATGCGTCATGCAGCAGCGTGTCTATCGGGCGCTGTTCAGGAATGTCAATGAATTCAGTCGGTCCGGAGCAGAACATTATCGACACTGCTATCAGCGAATGGAGAAAGCATCTGTGTGCCTGGTGTTCCCACAAAGGGCCGATATTTCAAACATTTACTGTAAGCAGTTGGACAACTGGACAATTGGATAAACTGATAGCTAAAGTGACAGAAATCTGGAAATATATGCTTTATGTGTGTTATTTTAATTCAGAAATCATACTGCTTTGAATAAAAATGTAATATTTCGCATGTTCTGTTTTTCCCAGGTAGTGCAGATGCAGACGTTGGGTGAAGTGGGAACTTAAACGGTCGTTTGATGGCCAGTTGTGTCAGGAATATTCGTACCAAAAATTATTAAAATCTGGTAATCCTTCTTCAGGTTACAATAGACAATGTAGGGGATCCTTTTTTGAGAGACAGTATACAACAAAAGCTCACCATAACGTCCACACATCGTTATAAAGTATGCACAGCTACAGCGTTATACAAGGTGAGTCAAAAACACGACACGAAACGTTTGGCCAACTTTCCTAAATATCGACCGGTTTTCAAAATCTTTTCACCGACACTGCACGGAAAATTTGCGATGTTACTTGGTTCATGCGTGCCATAGTATGCCGTTTCGGTCGGAGCAATTTATGAAAATTCATATTTCGCAAGGTAGTGTAGCAACGCGTTTAGGGTGTGGTGGGATCTTTGATGATAGTTTTATCACAGATTTTCTGTGAAGTGTAACAGTGAAAAAATTTTGGAAATCGATCTAAATTTAGTAAAGATATGAACAAAAGTTTGGTGGCATGCTATTCTGACTGGCGGTGTAATATTGTCACATCGGTGCCGGACCGGTCATTCTGTCAAATGTACGGCAATAATTTGCGTTTTGGGCCACATAGCTTGGCACTGCCTGTGTCCAGACACTGTTTACAGCCAGTATGTACTGCATTAGTGCCAGATACTACGGTATTTGGTGCCGGGGCAGGTGGTGCAGCGTTTCCCGACACTGGCAGTAATAGCATCAGCAGCACATAAAACATGGACAGACATCTAACAACGTATGAAACACGGCGGACCCATCAAATAGGTACAATCAACAGAGCACGACTGTGCACGAACTGTTACTGCAGCAGAGATTGCCGACCACACGCGCAGCAGATTGACAGTAACACTCACATACATCATCAAGCATTGAACAAAGTCATCGCAGCTGACTGAAGCAACAGAAATAAACTGATCTGAAATCTCCGTTCAGTTCAGTTGCGTTGCACAGACTGTACGCAGTGAACGAACTGGCCGTGTTCAGTTCAGTTCGGTTCATTTCGTTCGCTCAGTACGTCCTAAACTGTCACGAAAACGCAAAAATAATGACATCAGACATGTTGTATTTAAACTGTTTTTCATGTCAATAAATAAGCTAGATGTTATGAGATGTACGGAGAAGAAATGACCAGCTGCTAATTTCAATTCATCAATTTCACTTAATATTAATATACACGTACACTACAAAATATTTTGGTCAAATAAAGAAAGAGCCAAAGTGTCAATTTACTGACGTGCAACAACAACCAACTGCGGTAGTCGCAGTACAAAATGGCTGTCGACCAAAATGGGGAAAGAAAAAGGAAAGACGTAACGAATGGAGACAAGTCGAGTATTTTTGGAATTCCTCAGGCTGGCACTTGCCTCTACATACAAACACTGCTCAAGTGTTCCGCATCAACCCACAACACAGCTAAGACTTTCACTGACATGAAAAAGTGAAAACTGTCAAAAACCGACAATTCGTTTTTTTAAACCAATCCATGGAAAGCAACTTTTCTCAGTTTCCGAAATTTAAGGTCGGTTCAGTTTTTAGAAAACCAAAAATGTACATTTTCATCGGATTCCGCACACCACTTCTTGGATGTGACCACGTTTCATTTTTCCGAAGCAACGCAGTAATTTCTACCCGACAGTTTGCGAATGACTGACTGACTGCAGCATTGCTACTAATGGCAGGGAGTCGTAGAAGAACAGCGAGACCACGTTGCTTTGGTTCCTAAAGCTGCACTCTAGCAGTTTCAGTTGTGAGAGTGAAGCCTTGCATAAACAAAAATCAATCATTGAAAGCAATCATGACGAGACAGACAACAGCTGCAAGTTGTACATCCTGACATTCTATGGACACAAACATTGATCTATCACAAAGACACTCCAGAACCTCCACTGTTACAGTGTATTTTCCACTACGACTGCACTGCCCTGCGCAAAGCGAGCGACTGCTAGCGATAGCTATCACCACGCACCACAGCAGAGATAATAAAAATACAAATTTCCAGCTAATTCAATGGGAACCATTTCCCTTACAGCATCACTGCACTGCACGTTGCAACAGACATAGAAACGCCGATAATGTTTCTATTTTTTGTTTACTATCCGAGCGACAGTAATTGCGTTATGTATCACTAGCTATCACTTGCAATGAGCTGTAGTGGAAATACGCCTTCACAGAATGTCAACAACCAGCGATCACTCTCAAGTAAAAGACGATAATTTTGTTTGACTTTCTGCCCGACTTGCAGTGAAGTTTACCACCGACATTCAGACAAATATATTCTCCGAGACGACTACTTCTACTGTTATTGCACCACTCACTCGTTCACTATTATCTACAGTATACACACACAGCAGTCTCCACTTCTACAAGCAATTGTAGGCTAAGCCTAATTTTCACAAGTTCATAATCCGAATTCTTACGTTATATACATTAGGCCCTCACCAAACAAAATGCATAAATCACCAGCTTTTTCCTGTCTCAAGTAAAATACCATAATTTTCCAACAAAATGTGTCTAATCTGACGACACTTCAGTGCCTAAAAATCAGAAGTTCATCTTGACGACTTTTCAATGTTGACTTACCCGTGGAAATGCTGACAATGCAGCTGACACTGTTGAATGCACCATTGCTGTGTACAGAAACATACAGTGGGTGACTTCACTTTCTGAATCACCCTTTCACTGAGCGGAAACTTCAGACTTAGACCAAAGTTTTGGCTCAGCGAAATCACTTCACTTTCTGGCTTAACTCTGGACTTAGACTGAAACTGAGTCCAGCGAAAGGCTCAGCAAAGGGCTAAGTCAACAAGTAGTCACCCATTATGTCTCAAAGCACCGTAGAAAACTCCTAGATGACAACTAAAGACGACAACATCCACTGAGCTGATACCAGTATAGTATACAATTACCAGTGCAGGCAGCTACATAGACTACTAATTCAGACCAGCTGAAACTATCACAGCTTCTGTACATTACATACAATACTGACCTCTCAACTAGACAAACGATACTGTGCAGTGTACAAATTAACCACCAAAGTATTCACTAGATTGTAAGCCTTCAATACAACAGTGCACAAACTTGCTCAGCCAAGAGCCAGTGGTTTCAATGGGCCACTTGCTCGTTCAGTTAGTTAGCTAACCATCAGCTTACATTAGGGCCTCGGAAATTAATGTTGAAAAAATTGATTAAATTTTTTTAATCCATTAAAATTTGATTAAAATTCTGGATGACTGATGATGAACATCTATAATCTAATTTCATTTCGCATAAGACATGTCATCAAGGTTTGTACTTGTATAGTGTTAGTTTAACAGTCTGCACTTTGTGAGCTTTGTGTACTGCATCATCATCATCATCATCATCATCACTTTTTTGAATTTGCTTTAGTTTGCGAAAGATAACGGCAACTAGTAGTTAAATTCTGCAATTTTTGTGGTCTTTTTTGACTACAGAAATTAATCGAAATTAATCCATTAATTTCGCTTAATTTCTGGAGGTTCATCGATTAAAATTTGTTTTATCAGTACCAGCCCTACTGAATTAGTTAACATACATTCAGAGTTGTCCAATAGCAGGCGTCGTTACTGATAACGACGCCTGCTATTGGACAACGCTATCGCCCTGTACATCACTCAGCGCAGGCACAGAAATCATAAATATTAATGAGCTAGCTAGCCCTAAAACTAATGCATCGCAATATATCAAATGACTTTTGACAGGCGATTATATCATTCACATTATGACGCATTATACGCTGCACACATGGATAAATACACTCTGTACAGTCTGCAAGCTTGAATTCGGCAGGCAAACGGTAAACACAACAGAGAGAAAAGAATGTGCATACTTGTAGGCAAAGGACAAGTTTAGTTCATCGGCATACATACACAGCACAGAGCTGAGAGAGAAATCTCAATGAGATCATCGCGCTCCATAATGACCACAATTTCAACACCCCTTATCACTTTATACACAACTTGGATAAATGCACACTGCCGGCATACCTGTTTTGCAAGACTGTGAGGACTTGGATAGTTTGCCCAACAGTGGGAACCTCAACTGTGAGGACCCAAAGTCCCACAACATTAACACAAGTCCCCACATCCTCTATCCTACAGCGGATATGGCATACACAACCAGGAGTGTTTCAATAAACCATCTCTGGGGACTAAAACCCACATATCTACATGTCTCAGACTATATCCAGTCAAAAAAAATCATGGGAAAGTGGTTCTGTCCGCACAATTTTAACTTTGCCCACAGTATCAGTCGCACGCATGTCTAAGTCCTCACAGTTCAGCAAAATGAAGAGCATAACTTGCATACTGTGTGTAAACGCTGCAGGACAAATACAAAGAGATAGCTGCTCCTTCTGATGATGAATTATACATGCAGAAACTGCTCACAATGTTGTCATCAGTATCATGCTCTGAACTAGACAATGACAATAACTACCAAACATGCCACCTCACAAAACCCGCATCTGTGAGGCATCAGTATTTCTCACAGTGACATAGTACTCAAGTCCGGCAATGTAATCGAGTTGAAATCAAGTCCTTATTTTTCAGGACTCGGCCTCGGACCCTGAAGACTTGGGACTCGGACCCACTGGATGCAGACGCAACGCAGTATGACTTGAAAGTTACTGAACCGTAATGAAAATGATTTTGTATCGTAACTAACGTTTGGTAAACACAGCATCAACGGACATTTCGTCCAGTTTCCAATATTCTACTATCAGTGTTTCTGCCTTGTGTAACAAGGACGTGAACCCACTGGACTGGGAGTAAGTGGACTCGACTACATTGCCGAGTTCTGTGCTCAAAAACCCCAGGTGACAAAAAGCTAGATGAAGCCTACTCCCTGCGATTCTATTCTGAGATTGCCGCACACATCTACCGCCAGGCTGACGGTTTGAACATCTGGTAAAAACCAGTGCTGCAGAAACAGGTTTTTGCCAGTTTCTGCTGCTTTAAACCTTGTAGTGCAGATTCTGATAGAAAAACAAATGCTCAACAAAACGATTCCTCTGTTTTTGTATTAATTTCTTGACAGTAATCAAAGCAATGAAGCTGCAATTGCGTTATAAATAGTAAATTTTGCATGGGAAATATTACAATTTCGTACAAGTTCCGCATGCAATTTTGCTTAAACCACAAAAATCAGTTAACTAACACTCTCAAGTAGCTGTCACAGTTTTTGCTGGATTCAAAGAGTGTAAACCTCGAGTGGCAGAAAGAGGCTTTTGCCGGCAAAACCCAACCTCGGCGTCTACTACTGTGCCTTGAGGAATCCGTTGCTGTTGAGTTCGGTGGTCGACGTTATGCACACTGTCGTTCCATTCTCGCACGTGTCGCGTGCCGCGTCGTGAGTGCCGCGTGACAGCCACAGGCAGACGTAAGTGTATGCTTTGCCATGGACGAGCATCAGCAGCGGCTGGTGGGTGGCTGCGGCAACGCGGTACCAGCGACTGTAGAACGGGTCGGAGACGGCCGGGCACATCATGTTATTCAGGTTCACCAACGACAACTGTGCACATGCAACCATAACAACACACAGCTCAACAGCTCAGTGTAATCCATGCACCGTAACAGCTGTTTAAATACAACACCATACAATACGATAAAATTTAAAGTGAAAAAGACCTCAACAGTCACTTTACAGCCAGCTGTGGGAAAGAGGCAGAAAACAGATGAGTCTCGAGTTTAGTCTTAAATGTTTGCAGACAATTAGAAGACATCACTTCTGATGGCACACTGTTCAAAGTTCTGCCGCAGTGATGGGGAACGCTCGGTTGCTGATCGTGGAAAGCCGTGTCAGTGGTACAGCCAGTGCCGAGGTCGATGATGAACGCAGGCGTTGTCGACCAGGAAGTCCAGTCACAGGCTGTAGAGGACATTCTTGTTCATGTGTTGAGAACACAGCGCATTGCAGCCGACTGTCAAACTGCACTTTTAAAGTTTTATTACTTACTTAGCAGTCATACCTAACCACTATCAATATGCTTTGACGTACTTTAATTATTACTTCAAGAGAATACTGGTGTGCATAATTAAGTCCAAAGAGGTTAAAATGGCAGTTATTTATTCTCTTCTAATGCTACAATGAAATAATGTACAATATCATTCATAATGAAATTAAGAAATTAAAATATTAACCCTTTGACTGGCAGTTTGTAAATAAGTGAGGAACGAGCCAGCATGCTGGTAGCTATGGTGGGTTAACCCACGCTTGCCGTACAATGTCTTTGACCACAGGTTAACCCACCGTCACCAGACAACGGGTGGAATCACAAAGGTCATATTATAATTGTAAATAAGTGAGGAACGTTTAATTGTATTTATACAAAAAGTTTTGCAGGTAACTCAGAATTGATTACCATCGAATTGATGCATAGTTGTTTACCGGTTTTGTTGTATGCAATAGTCTTTGGTTCCTCGTGTTTGTGATATTAACAGTCTAAATAACTGTGTAAATACAGCAGTGGCTAAAATATTTCGTGTATCCTTCGGTGTTAATGTAGATTTTATTCGGCAGATGACTGAGTTAACCAGTCTTCACATTTTAGTCTATGAAAGACGGTCAAGGTTTTTTTAGCAAACTGTATCAGTCATCTCTGTTTCGAACTTTAATGCCACTTTTCTATGAGCGTATGTTTTAATCTGTGTATTTCTGTCTTATTTAGCTTTTAGGCCTGAGTGTGTATCTTTCTGTCTGTTTTTATCTGTGTGTTGTTTCTGCCTTCATTTAGCGAATAAAGATATATATAATAATGATGATAGTACAGCATCTGTATAGCAAAATCAGAAGATAGAGATTCACAATCAGACTTTGCTTAATTTGTTGTTTTACACACGAATCATTGATTAACTTCAACAACAGACTCAAATTTTCTGCCATTTTAAACACGAGTGGAGATTTGCATGGCAAAAATTGCCACTAAAGTTTTGAATAGACTCAAGTCAAGTTGGGTGACGTTTTGTTTTCACACATTAAGTCCACTCAAGTAGGAGAGTTAAAGACAGACTCAGCTTCTGAGTGGCACTCATACAACTGGCCCCAAGATTAACACTGATACTAAGCTAAAACACACTACATCACAATTGTAGAAATGGACAGAAAGAAAACATGCTCCAGAACAGAAGCTTGGAAATCCATGTCCAGATAAGCAATGGGTGGCTCGGTGGCTCAGTGGTTAGGGCGTTGGCTCATGATCGAAAGGTCGCGAGTTCGACTCCCGGCCTGTCCGCTACCAAGTAACAACTCTGGGCAAGTTGTTGACACCCATGTGCCTCTGTCAACAAGCAGTATAATCTGGTACCGGCCAAAGGGCGGTGACGCTCTGCGGCTGGGAAGGTAACCGTAGGTCTGGCGTCACACTGGCCATGCGTCACAGACTCAGTGGTCTATCCACCTACGGGCACAACAGCCAATGTCTGGGAGATGAGCACCTCGCCTAAGCCCCATTGGGGTACAGCCCCTTTACCTTACCATTAGATAACCAATTAGCAGAAGCTATGAGACGTACCATTGCCAAGCACTGCAGTGGCAGGAAGTGATACAAAAAGAGAAGTCCAACGGCGAGAGCAATCCAACTGAAGTCTGCCCAGCATTCTGTTGTGTACGGACCTACAACGTCAGAACCGCAACGTTTACGCACTTACAAAGATTAAAGAAACTCAACAATGCAAACTCATGGAAGAAGAGTTGAGCAATGTGACAAACACTGCTAGTTCTATGACAGTTCTACAGTGTGCTCGACATAATGTCTGTCATCCATGGCCAATGATTGCATACTAGTTGAGACATAATCTTAAGAAGACTAAATGTTAAACGTGTGTATAGCTCATTATGGCAAACCCATATCAGAGCAATGGAACACCACCTGCCATATCGGATCACCTAGTGTTATCTGCCACCCAACACAACTTGCCATTCCGCCGGTAGCCAGAGCTCTCCATTCCATCTTCCTGTCTGTCTGGAGGACTGGACACGTGCCATCTGACTGGAAAGATGGCATCATTGTTACTCTGTATAAGGGTAAAGGCCCCAAGGCAGATTGCAGCAACTACCGACCAATAACACTACTTTCCATTCCTGGTAAAGTTTTTGCCCATGTTCTCTTGACACGTATTCAGCTGCTCCTAGACAGAACTCGCAGACCACATCAGTCGGGCTTCACTGCTGGCCGGTCCACAGTTGATGCCATCCTTGCTCTGCATCTGCTGTCGGAGCTTCATCGAGAATTTGACCGCCCGCTGCATGTAGCATACCTTGACATCAAAGCAGCCTTCGATTCGGTCGAGCACTGTGGAAGGCTATGCAGAGCAAGGGAGTCCCAGATATCCTCCTGGACCTCATAGTGGCACTGCACGAGAACACAGGGGCCCAAGTACGTTGTGGCAAGAATTTGTCCGGTCGCTTCCAAACCACATCTGGAGTGAGGCAGGGCTGTATCCTTGCGCCAGCACTCTTCTCTGTCGCTATCGACTGGATCATG
>Ga0209052_1000696_pt1 | contig 11104 bp, 10 predicted proteins | sample WorMetHEROISLAND_2_FD_187409 | JGI IMG/M metagenome (GOLD analysis project Ga0209052, IMG submission 187409) | Marine gutless worms symbiont microbial communities from Max Planck institute for Marine Microbiology, Germany - Olavius sp. 4 HERON... | ecosystem: Host-associated > Annelida >...
GGGAAGGGAAGGGGAGGGGCAACTCAGACAAGCAACTCGGTGAATGTTGCAACAGCTGTGTGTATTATTCTCCCTTGACACATTACACAAGCATTGAGTAGACAGAGGGAACAACCTGCATGCCACTGTGATACTGGCGGATCAGACAGAGCTCCTTCCATTGACACCAGTACTGACATGACGTAGACAAAGCCGCCAACCTTTCGGAATATCATACGACCCCGATGACTTTCCCTCAACAGCGAGAGTACCAGCTGCAATCATATCACACTAACGATTACTTTTTCTCAACGGTGACAGTACCAGCTGACCAGCTGTAATACAGATGTAGCACATTTCCGACAATGAGCACAGGTAAGAATGCACTAACTGTGTTCAAACATGTCAGGCCAACAGCACGATATGACCAGAAACAATGACCTAAAGCAACAGAAAAATGTGCTATTTTCATCGCCAACAAAGACCACGTCATCTGGCACTGAGCAGCAAAGCTGCAGCTCCCACATCAGTTTTGTTGCAACTTCAAATGGGGGTTCTGATATCCCAAATCCACCTTCCCATATGGTGCCAGGGCCCCTGTCTAATATCAAACAGCATTTCATTCCGTCCAACAGCATTAACAACACAGTATTAAAACGTCAGACTCGCAAAAATACAGCAATCTGCTTATTCTACTGCAAACTTTGTAAATCTTCATTAACTATCTCCTTCCACATTTTATAAAGTCAGCATAGGGTTCATCAAGATGAGCGACAAAGTGTCCGCAACTAACAACTGACAACCTTGATGATGTCCATCTTGAGCTGAATGGCATCAGGAGCTGATGTATGCATCAGACCCAGCAGTGAAGCCAGATCTTCATCACCTCCGCTACTCAAGATCAGCTGCTGGATGATACCCAGCGACTGAGCTCGACAGACACGATACTGGACCATACTGAGCACACACCGGCCACCTCCACACTCACGGAATACACCTGCACACACCACATACAACTCAGCCTGGCCATCCCTCGCTGGGTTACAAACACAACTCAGCCTGGACATCCCTCCGTGGGCTAAACAGACATGATACTGAGTACACACTGACCACCTCCACACTCGCAGAATACACATACACACACAACTCAGCCTGGCCATCCCTCCCGAGTACACACCGACCACCTCCACACTCACGGAATACACCTGCACACACCAGACACAACTCAGCCTGGCCATCCCTCTGTGGGCTCCACAGACACAGTACTGGAGCATGCTCAGTACAAGTGTACTGAGCATGCTGATGTTGGCTTTCATCTCTAGCAACCGCCGAGTCATCTGGTGGGTGGTGTTCCAGTGCGTCACACAGTCCGTCACAACATTCTTGCCACATCTTTTGAGTAACTTTGCAACCATCACTGACGACTTCCTTATTTGGCCAACAACCCGCCTTGCCTTTGTTATGACTTCCCCGTACTGACCTTTCTGCACATTCTTTATCACCGACTGCAGTGTATGTGGCAAACATGCCATGCGCCGAAAGGGTACTCTGTCTGGTAATACCAGCTCTTCTGCTTCTTCTTCATTTTCCTCGCTCTCACTGTCTTCACCTTCTCTGTCTTCGGTCTCCTCATCAGAAACTTCTCCCTCATCTTCACTATGTTCCTCACTCTGGTTATTCTCAATGCCTCCTTTCCATCTGTGCTACTGCCTCGTGTTCCTGCATCAGTTTGATCGCTTTAACCATATTTGCACCATTATCTGAGACCACCATCAACACTTTACCTGCCGGGATAGCCCACTCCTGCAGTGTTTTATCCAGAACAGAGGACAGAACAGCAGTTGTGTGTGGATGCTCAAGCTGAGATAGACTGAGCAAGTAGTGTTTGGACTGAAATGGCTGCTTTTTACATTGTATGTAACCATTTTCGTTTTGAAATTTTCGTTTCAATTACTATTAAGTTTAGTGCACTCTGATTTTCGTTTGTATTTCGTTTCCGTTTTACTAAACATTTTTTCCGTTTCCCTTTTCGTTTCCGTTAACGAAATTATGTCTTTTTCAGTTTCAGTTTCAATTTCCATTAACGAATATATCACTGAAACTGAGTCAGGGCAATACTGACAGTGTGATACGCTGTTTGAAGCCAGCATGAAATGAACGGCATGCACTTACCAGCATTACTGCTGTTAGCAGTCAGCAGCAACGTGACGGCTTCCATTGACAGTGAGCCGAGCATTTGTTCCACACCACATACTGCACTTTCTACACACAAGACAGACAGACAGACAGACAGACACACCCTTACAGACGTACACACATACAGACGCACACAGATAGACACAGACACAGAGGCATGCAGACATACAGAGAGTCACACAGGGGCACAGTGACACTCAAACTGCAAGTCAGGCTAAAATGAATGGTTACAATGAGCAAACAGTAGGCATAATATGATTGCATATTCCAAATATGACAACATGCTTTTAACTGTTAACACGACAATCCTGTCCGATGCAAAGCCTCGCAAACTGCACCGCATCATTACAGACACTCAACAAAACGATGTTGTCATTCACATAAAACGAAAACTTCTATTTATGAAACACTTAAATTTTTTGCAGCTAAACACTAAGCCAACACAATAAACCTACAATGCTTTGGCACCGTGGGTTGGGTGCCTGTGAAAGATTTGATTGAAAAATTCCAAAATTCAACTTCGGGAGTTCCAGCCTAACTGAACAAGAAGTGACAACAATATGACAATGGAATAAAGTCACCAGCATGAGTATCAGTTATTATCATCAATGTCTATCAATGATTATGACAAGCTGCTAACAGTACCAGAGCCGGAGTCAGCATCCTTAAGCAGAGCGGCATATCGCTGCAGGCAGTTGACCATCACTTCAATGAGACCGATCTCACGAAACACGTCCTTATAGATGACATGATGCTGCAGCAGCTTGAGCAGTGTACGCATGCACAGTACGCTGCAGTCCACTGAACTGAATACACCGCACACACACGCGGCAACAAACAACATTTACCTACTAGAACCGACCACAGTTCTCAAACCTCCAGCAAGAACAGTGCTGCCACCTGGCGAACCAAACAGAATCAACACAACTGCTGTATTATCACACTTACATGCTCAATGAAAAACTCTCGGATCTGTGAGATTACGAACACGAGGCCGTGATTTTATACCATCCATTGATTTAAACAGAAAGAATTTTATTGTCAAACTTTCTATAACTACAATTAGACTGTCTTGGAATGTTACATATTATGTAATTCTTCTGCTGTGTTCATGTTTTGTAACTTTTTATTTTCCCGCATTCTTTTTTTAGGTTTTTAGACCCTTATATTCACCCTTGATTCTCACACAGAAGGTCTGAAACAAGAAGCTTTTACAGGGAACCAACAGTGTCAAAGCACTGAAGAATAACACTGACAGCGAAATAGACAGAGAGAGAGAGAGAGAGAGTGGTATTCAACTGGACTTACTGATTAGTCTTTATGATAATACTGATTGTGATGAGCTCTTTACATGGAATGAAGTTGAGACCAAACACCAGAAACTCGATCATCTCGAGAAACTTTATCTGCAGGCATAAACACACATCAAACAACACGCGTCACAAGACTGCATGCAAGGGACCGTGGTGAGAATCAAACTGCAGCCTGAAAGTTCTCAGTATGATACATTAACCACTAGATCAACTACCATTACACTTAACAGACCATGAAATAAGAAACATATCAGCATTCACAGACCTGTAAGTCGGCTGGTTTCATGTAGATCTTCTCGGCAAACTGTGACATTGTGTTCTGTGGTTCTAGAATGAAGTAGTTGGCGGCGTCCTGGTGATAAAGACTTGATATGACATCGAGTACAGTTGAACACAGCTGACATGATGTCCCCTACAGAGAATACATTACACACAACCACAGCTTGCCACCACAGACACAAACTAACTGTCTATCCCATCACAGCTCGCAAACCGTTTAACCATTTAGCTGCCAACTTGCTGCTGCAGCCTATCTTGGCAAGAGACTAAAGGCGCACCTCATCCGTAAGTCGTTTCTGGACTGATCGGAAGCGACTGCCGTGATCCATAAGCTACAGCTTGCCGACAGTCTGACATTTATTAGCCTAGTGCTCACAAGTCACCACATGCTTAGCTTAATTTATGTACCCAGTGTCATTCACTGTTATCTACCCCTTTTAATAATAATAACGACAGTAACATTGTAAAAGATAAAAGTGAATGCCAACGTACTTGGACAGAGTGCTGCTTATGCAATTCATGACTAGAAGTGTGTTACAATAACAGTAACAGACAACCGACATGAGCTAATAGCACCGAAGAGCATTATGCAGCCACAGTTATATAGGTAAGCTGCAGTTGCCTTCAGACAAACAGTTTCTATTATATTAGTTACTACTCAGTTCATACCATCATGGATAGAACTAAGCATGTAAGCAAGAAAGTAGCTTATTGAACACATGTTCAAAACTATCATGGTACAGGTATACATGGTGGTAAGGTATAAAGGTATATGTTGCAAACGCATCAGTTACCTTCAGGAAGACTGTCTGAAGTACTTGGAAAGCCTGAAGATTTCGGATACTTTGACCTAATCACACAAACAATATGTAGTCAAACTGTATAAAACTAACACCTGTACAAAATTAACTGCTTTGCAGTGTTCAAAACTAGAAGCGCTCAGAGAGCACAAACGTCTGCCGAGATGTCTATTTCACAGTGTTAAACTACAAGACAATATAGTGCTGCCATCTAGTGAAGGACGTGGCTCTGAGGGTTGGATGCACTATGGACTGTCCTTATCCATTCACTTCTGTGTCTAGTAAATAATTTTAGTAGTAGAGTATTGTTACCCCGTAAAAATGCATTACAGGGGTTGAAAATATGACCAAAATAAAAAGGGCCATAGAACTCTGATCTCTAATAAATTCATTCTTATTTTCATGCCTCAAACACAAACAACTGTGCAGTGCAACAATTCATCAAAATCCATTGTAACACAATGCAAAAGCATTCAGTGAGTGGACACCAGACTGACCACTGCCGGTGGGCTGAGGAACAGTAAAGCCTGGCATCTGATAGAGACAGTCGGCCTTAGCATTCGGCTTCAACTCAACAAAGCCGCACGTTGACAGCGAGCCAATCAACAGCACCAAGTTCCTCAGAGCTTGCATCGATTCCTCCGAGTCTGTCTTCTCCATTCTGATAGAAAAACGAACAAACTTGATTTGACACAATAAACGTCAGTATTAGAAACTAGAAACATACGCCAGCGCAATGCCAACAAGCAAGGAGCTGAAGACGGTTCTTTTCCGAAGGAGCTTTGATTAACTTCAGCTCGCTGGACACCCACTACAGTGTGAACGTTTTTAAACTGGCGCCGTACTCGGCGCGTCTGCGTCTCATTTCGATATTGACTGTAAAGTGCCCCTGCAACGTGTTTTTGCGTTATAGTGTCAACATAATCCCTGATTTTTTAATAATAATAATAATAATATTATGTGGTCGTCCACCTTGAGTTGTGCAACCATGACCTATGACCTCCTGGGCTGAAAAATGGGGTACATTCACATTCACATCAAGTGCCTCTGTATGTGCGGACTCCATGACGCTAATACAAATCTTGTATTGTTATTATTATTATTAATAATTTTGTGTTTCCTGTGCCTAAGAGCACATGTGGGACAGAAAAACAGATGGAAGGGCAAGACCCGTAATGTGGCCAACTAGAATGGCTGCATAATGATAGACATAACATTACTGTTTATTTGCTGCACGTGTATCTATCTTCCAAGCCAGACCTTCCCTAGGTGCTCAGAACTAAAGTCACCAACTGATGCACAGAATGTCAGCAGTCCACATCCTAACTACGGCATCTCCAGTGGCACAGTGGACTGAAATAGGCAACATTATAGACTGAGCAGACAAGGTCTATGATGCTCTTTGAAAGTATCATGCAATGGCTAAAGGAGTAAAAAATATCATACATTTAGCTAGAAAAAAAACATCATACTGCATCACAAAAAGAAATGCCGACAAACTGATTTACAATCCTATACGACTTTCACTCATTTCAAATGATTCAAGTACACAGACTGAAGCAGACCGAATGATACAAACTTGAGCAAGAATTCAGTGAGAAATATGTAGCCATTAGCAGCACGGAAGTCATCAAGCAACACTTGTGAAACTTCGCTCGAGTCTTTGAGGAAACAGAAGACAGCAACAAACATCTCGACTAGCTCGATAGGCGACAATTCCTGAACTCGCTGCATGTTCTCTATACACAGTGCTATGCAGCCTTTGCCTATATACACAGACACACAAGCACCATACACACATATTTCACAAATGTTTACTCTACAACTAACCACAAACTACTCCCATCAACAACAATGGTAGGGTAGTAGTGGCAAAGAAACAGTGAATCTATTGTACCATTGTACATCTCAAGCATGCCCAGCATGAGGTTTTGTTTACAGTTAACATGCGGTATAAATTATGTACTTACTTACTTACTTACTTACTTACAAACAGATCACATGCACGCAACACACACAGTTTCTTCATCATCATCATCATGGTAGCACGTAGACAGCGGTGGTAAGTTAGCCCATGACCACGAACTCTTGACCACTCGGCTCTGATGCTGTATGGGGTTTCGTCACCGATCTGCTAGATCCATGACTGACACAGTTCCTTCCTTTGGCTCGTATTTTCAATACAACGAGAAAACTTGTTTCATGGTTATGTTATATTATGGTACAAATTTAGTTTAAGGTGCCATAATGTCACAATGTAACTGCAAGGACACCTAACATACACATAATTCTAGACTCGACTGAAACCATCACCTATGCAGAAATGCAGACTGAAAAAGAAAGTGTCAGATTGCACAGCTCTACCTCCATTAAAAGCAAACTTCTCACTATCCATCAAAATATTTTCACGTTATGTTAGTGGATGTCTATAATACAGTATATCGAGAGCCATCCTGTTCATAATCAATGCCTGCTTTGGATGCATGCATACATTCAATGCAGTGGGCATGGATATGTTGGTACCACTACTAGTGGAGTCCCTACACTATATCTAAGCTGATCTATCTGCAGCATTACATGCATACATACTCATGCATTCTCTAAGGCCATGCTTACAGATAAAACATAAAACATTTGCCATACTGTTTCGTAAATGTTTAGACATTATTACATTGTGTCGTAAAATAAAACACGGAAAATTTGCAAAACATTTTTGCACGTTTTATTTGACAGATAATCATGGTTTAATTCTGTCGACGACCTCGGTAGAGTGGTAGTGGCAAAGGAACGAGACATGCACGTACTGTGTATGTACTGTACGACGTTCGGTGTCAGTCCATGCCGTGACAATGTCATGAGCACCTCTGCAGCACTCTTACGCCACGGCACGTTATGACCAGGACACCAGCTGGTGATAGCACTGAACAGCAACGTCAGGTCGTCCTTACGAGCAAGCTCTTCAGCTGGTGATGGACGACTACACAGCCGCACCAGCACCTGTGTGCAGACAGCAACAATCACACCCACATTGTTGTTGTTGTCATGACGAGCCTATCAGGTGGTGATGAGGAATTCCACCAGAATGTCACTGTCCTAGAACACATCTGTGATGTCAGTCGGGTCACCAAACGTTAGTCGGCCAGTTCGTGTTTCCCTCTCATTCTCAATATTCTCAGCATCCTCAAAAAATATAAAAATACAACTAATATTTTGCTAGTGAATAAAAATGATAAAAGTAACAGCAAATGCTGTCTATGCTACATAACATCAGTGAGACTGTTGAGATATGTGGCGCACAGTTCTGCCATCAAGTAATGGAACACGCACACGTACCTGTACAAAGACTTTCTGAAGGAGAACGCGACTTTCCCGCGGTGTAAACTCACAGCCAGGTTGGAGTGTGTCTGGGTGGTCAATATCAGGAAGATCAAAGAACAGGTAGAGGCATTTGACGAGCGTTGAAGGGAGCGAAGCAACTGTCATACTGTCTATGAGGTTGTCATTTCCCATTGACAGCAGGTTGATTGTACACAACAGCATCCAGCCATTGCTTAGCTCCTCGGTTGACTCTATCTCTAGGAACTTTACTATTGCACAGCTAGCTGCGTCTACATTACACACAGCACCTCACACAATAACCACATGCATGAGACGAAGCGATTATTTACACGTTTAAAATATAAAATAAAAACAACTCGTCTTCTTCAAGTATAATGACCTATGGCTGGTTTAAGACGCCTTCTAGAAAGTGTCCTGTCCTCTGCCTATCATCTATTCAAATAAGCTAACTTATTTTGTGATCCTTATTTAGAAACACACTTCCAAAACCAAAATCGTTGGCCCCTCTAGCAACACCATGCTATTATTCAAACATGGCAGCAGTGTAAGCCGCTAGTTTTCAATATAAGGCTGAATTTGGAACTGGTTCTAGTTTAACACTGCGAAATAAAGCAGACATCTGTGTAGACATTTGTGCTCTCCAAGTGCTTTTAGTCAACACTAATATTGCCACTAACAAAATCATCATCATTAAAGAGTCAAAACACAGCAGTAGGTGTAACGTTTACCTGTTGATTGGTTGGAAGCTCGTCTGCGTATCTCACTGACCATCAGTCGTGACACGTGACCACAGAACTGAAGCACATCCGGGAACTTATCCAGCATCTCGGATGCTTGACATGAGCCAAACACCTACATCAGACATTACTAGCCTGCAAACTCACTCTAGCAGCATGACTACAAGCCAAACACCTGGACAGCAGACAGCTAACGACTCGTACTAGTCTGTAAACTTACGGTATTAGCATACTGTGAGTCTAGATCAGACAGCCACTGACATTACTAGTCTGTAAACTCAATTCAGCAGCATCATTCTGTTCATGTAAAGATGCCAGTGCCAGTGCATACAAATTCATCACATGCTGGCCAATAACAGCCATCATCAACTAAAAGCTAAGAGTGCTTGATGACCACAAAATTATACCCACAGTAACATGCTTGTTTCTTTCTTACAAAATGGCTGAAGGCAGTGACTTAAAAAACTTGCTGATGGATTGCAATTGACAATACTGGTCACATGCCATTGAACAAATACTGTTGTGGCACAACCAAGTTTACATCTCATAGGTCTGGGCCTGTTCACACGTCAGCTAGCAGACAAAATGTGTTATACTACTGACTCTTAGATAGCAGGGTCAATTACAATAGTGTAGTTTACTACAAAGGCTGACAACTAACCCTCCCTCCATGATCAACTGGAAATGAGAGACAATAGAAGCATCTGAGGAACAAAGGCTAATTTGCAAAACTTTCAAGGAATTTCTCTAAGAATTTCCTAATATCTTCTTAATAAGTCAGCAATATGTTTTGTAAATTATCACTGTCATAAGAATATCAAAAAAATTTGTTATAACTGTGTTACTGTTACAAAAAAAATCCCAAGATTCTCCTAAGGTGCTTTGTGAATCGAGCTGCAGGGCTACAAAGAGGAGATGAGCTAAGTGCCAGTCATGTACAGATCAGACCGACTGCAAGAAACCGGAAGACAAACTGATAACAGAAGAGAGAAACAGCAACTAGCAGAGCGGACTAACTTTGCAGAAAAGTGGCAGCATGTTATAGAGCATGTTCTCGAGATCTCGCTGTGAGCTGCCAGCAGTTGATGACTTGAGTTCACTGTACAGCTTCCTCAGATGCATCAGTCCGAGTGAATTGTCAGCTGGAGAAGCACTGCCACCTCCACCACTGCCATCATACAGACCACTCACTGACCTGCGACCAACCCCTGGCACTGACCCTGACCCTGTCTGGCTGCTGGCTCCAGACTGGCCCATCAACTTCCGCATGATATTCATCTTGTCTACAGCATTCACACAGCCTCAATCATTGCTCAATGCCTTCAAATGACAACATGCAATATACTGGGTACTGAATATCATCAGTGCAATGAGTCACACACAGCTCATATACTCTAAGGAAATAATTGTAATTTGCCATGTCTTTTTCAAAAGCAAGTTACATAGCAAGGCTGCAACAGCAGTAACACTGTAGACGAATACAATTTAAAAAAAACGTTAAAGCAGTGGTAATGTTCGTCTATTAATAATTATCAATATTAGCTATCAATAATAATTAACGCATGCAATTAATAATCGTATAAACCGGACTTTCAAGCTGAAATGCCACGCCCACCCACACACAGCAAGACTGATCGGCGATGTTGATAAACCGACGACAATAATATACATAACAGTTACAAAAGTTAACTACTCTAAGTGCAATAAAGCACTTATATGTCTTATTCGTGTGCCATCCTAACACTAATTGCTCACAGCGAATCATTTGCCAGTAATATCTTTGGCAACATTCTAACACATCCTGCCCGTCAACCGTGTTATTAGCACTGCAATCGACAAGTACAACAAAACATTTCGTTACCAAATTTGCAGAAAATGCCGTATAAAATGACCAAACAGTTCACGTATCAATGCGATCATGGTCATGCTCAAAATAAATCAAATACACATCACACGAAATCCAATGTTTACATACAGACAGCTGCGCCATGTTTCATGTCATTACGCATGCGCAAGTTAGCACACATCACAAACAAGCCAGTAAGTAACAACTCTGAAGAAGCCTGCAGAGAAGATCGAAGAAATGAACGTAGACCCAGACGTCGTCACTTCGATAGCAGTTAGTAATTCCGTGTTGTCATTTTGGCAGACTCATCAGTTTTTTTTATATTGCGCCGTATAAAGAAGCTTTACGTGAACTTAGTTAGGCTATTATGCGTGAAATGTGGCGCATTCAATCACGACGCCATGTGACGTACACACTACAGTGATTATAGTGACTGCAGCAAGTTGCAACGCACTTTGTAAGCTAATCACGCAGTTAAATGTTGCGTTTTTGATGAGACACTCGACAATGGCCAACCATTAAGTGAGCAAGAAGTTTCGGTAAAATAAGCGGCATGCAATCAGTCCCAGTGACGTAACCAGAAATTGGACTCGGGGAGGGCTTAAGCCCCAACCC
>Ga0209052_1000697_pt1 | contig 11101 bp, 4 predicted proteins | sample WorMetHEROISLAND_2_FD_187409 | JGI IMG/M metagenome (GOLD analysis project Ga0209052, IMG submission 187409) | Marine gutless worms symbiont microbial communities from Max Planck institute for Marine Microbiology, Germany - Olavius sp. 4 HERON... | ecosystem: Host-associated > Annelida >...
ACGCCGACCAATAGGGACGCAGCCGTGATCATAGGCAATCGGCAGTGCGATCACGAATTCGTGATCATAGCATCGGTCTTATTTAAAAGGTGCTCACGTTTTCTTGCATTTAAGCTGCAAAGCAAATCCTGACTATGCCGTTGTTGTTGGCCTTGCTGAGTAAAATGTCACAGCTTTAAGTAGGCTTTCTATCTTTCTTTCTATTCTTTTTCTTTCAATATTTTTCATTGTGTGCGTTTTCTGTCTCTGTAGTTTTTGTTGCTCTGCCAATCAATATTTTGCTCAACTTGATAGAGTACCACGATACGCATGTATGCAACTTTGAATCGAGATACATTTTAGTACATTGTGGAATGAATGGACAGGTCTAGGACATGTGACAGAAATGAGACAATACTGTAATTTGCTAGTTGACTAACGTTTTTATATTGTATGTGAAGGAGCTACTTGCAGCTGAAGAAGCATCGTCTGTTTTTATCACAACTGTTAATAAAGAAAAATATCGATGTTCGTTGCCATTTGTCTCCAAAACCAGTGATAAGGCAAGTATTTGTGTAATCTGTGAGATGTACAGGAAGTAATTATATTGCAGTGTGGAGATACTGTGGTACTAAGTTAATTGTTAATGTTGTTATGCAGCAGACATTGCAATGTATATACTGTGTCTGGAAAAATTATCCTACAGTTTTTTTCTGAGGAACTTTAACAAATTTAAACGTATTTTTTCAAATTTTTTGCACAAATAATTTTGATAATACGTGTTAGTAAAGCCATATAATATTTACCTTTGAACATTACTTGTCGCTAAGTATTGCTAATGTAGTTATAACATTGTCGAAAATGCCGCTATCGGAAGAAGGTGGCATCTAGTTGAGCCTTTGCGATACGAAAAACAGGACAGTTGTTACAAAAATTACAATAAAAAAATTGACAGATTGGAAACATAAAAACAAATTACTTTTAGCCCAAATTTTTTAACTTCAGTTATGGCATTCTAATTGCCATGTTAGCAGTGGCACATTAAGTGAAGTCGTTGTGCAGCAGCTGCGGCAGTATCATCTCAGCTGCAGGCGTTAAGGCTGGTGCTGCACATTTTGTATAAAGTTTTTGATTCCAAAGTTGCATTAGTAACTAGTTTTGTTACTCAGGCCTGGGCGTTGTCCTGAAATTTTGAAATTTGTCTTGAAATGTCCTGATATTGGTGTTAGGTCCTGAAATTTGTACATATATCCTGAAATTTTCATGCGTTTTCACAATTTTTTTAAAAACACACATCATTTTACTTATGAGTAAGTAACACAGGACATAATGAATGCAGCGTTGTCCCAGATTTCAGCATTAAAATGGCATGTAGAGGTCATTCAAGGTCAATCATTTTATGCTCACTGGAAAGCCGATAAACTACTTCGTGTCGTCGTATAGTTATTTTAGCCTCAGCTCTAAACGTTCCGAAGTTATATGCGCCGGAAATGACAAAAAACGCGTTTTTGTGACTCTGATATCCTGAAAAATGTCCTGAAATTTCAAATTTTTTCTGTCCTGAAAATAAAAATTTTGTGTGCCCAGGCCTGTGTTACTGTTTTTGACAACTCAAGCGGCTATGAGCTAACAGCACGATTTTTCTATATTTTTGTTTATTTTTTGTGAAGTTGATCAATAAAATAATACACTGTTCTGTTTAACAAGGTAAAATGATGACACTAGTTAGGCAAGGTGGAGTATCAGTGTACTAGCAGTTGCATGCTACTGTTGTAATGTTGAATAGCAAAAATTAAAAAAAAGTGTATTCGAATTTGTTAAAGTTGTCGTCTCTGGAATATTGTTAGCTTTTTCATCATGGATACAGTAAAGATGGCATTTTTGATAATGTCATAATTACGTCAGCACCATGTAGAAATGTATTGTAATATAAAAAGCAACTTTTTACTGTTCTATTAAAGTGTGTTCTCAGGACGAATCATACAAAAAATTATTTTAAAAAATGCACTTAAATTTGTCAAAGGTATGTCGAAAAATCGGTAAGACACAGTGTTTATGTAGATAAGTAAGTCTATAAGTGTTGTTACATTGATGGTATACTCGATCAGAGTGTGATGTATGAAATCAGTCAATCAATCAATCAAAAAATAACCACTTACAAAAATGACCAGTGGTTTAATGCAGATGTTTAATCCGATTTTGTTTAACTCGTTGATTACAGGATGATGAATCGGAGAATTTCCAGTCATTTGAGCTAGACTTACTCAAACCACTGTTTGAGCAGACGTCTTGTACATACCGTGTGAGTTATCAAGCAGGCCGGTGTTTTGTGTGACAAATTAAAGTCAAATAGTGTGCTGTAATGAGTGACTTTCAGTCAGTTTACTTGGTTTAGTAAACACATCATTTTTATACTTGCAGCTTGCTGTTTGTACTCAGTTCTCTGTGAAGTCAGTGTCTTTGCATGAAATGGAATTACTGCTAGTTTTGAACCATATTTTAGACCTGCAAAGCTGTAATGTAAACTTACTTACTTACTTAGATCCTTCGGTACTTGTCAGGACAATGGGCAGCAAGAGTTCGTCATCTGTTCCTGTCTGTGGCCACAGCCCGGACGCTGTTCCAGTTGACTCCTCTGTCCACAAGGTCTTCTTTGAATGTGGACCGGCATGTCTTTGTTGGCCGACCTCGTTTCCTAGTAATGTAAACATTATGGCAATAGTGTTGCTTTCTTGGAACTAGACAAACTTCCTGTATAGTGTATAGTGTGAATAAATTACTTTTTCAAGTCTAACTTCTTTCCATACATTGGTGTTTGATGTGGCAGTTGGAAACATACTGGACATATGAACTGTGTCATGGCAAACATCTCCGTCAGTATCACGAAGAGAAAGAAATTGGCAAAGTGCGTATTTTGTTCATTATCTTTGCATTATATTACATTTCTGTAACGATGTAACCATGCCCAACTATTAATGCTATATTATTTCGCATTGTAATGTAAGTTATATTTGGCTGGCATAGGCATAAATTATGGTTTACTGATTTGTTAGTCTATGCTTGCTTGCTTTGCATCTGAGACGAGGATTAAATGAACAGAGAATCTGTGATTCGTACATCATTACAAATTTGGAATCAGATGAGCCCGTAATGCTAAAAGATAACAGTGAAATGTTTGCCATCTGGCTGAACTTTGTAACATTTGATGTCATTTTTGCACGTGCTTTAGAACTTTTTTTATAGTGTTAAATGGTTGCTTTTCATTTTGCATTGCAAGACTTTGCATTTTTTATCAAGAGCAAGTGTTACTATTGTTATTTATTTATTTTATTACACTGACACAATGGTGATTCAGATATATCTATTGTTGTGGATCATGCTGATGTCGTAGTGGGAAATAAGTTCAAAATAACCACATAAATTGCCACATGGTAATAACATCTTGATTTGTGACAGTGTAGTGAACTGTTTTGTTTTAGAAAACAAAGTTAACAGAGTATTTTCTCGGTCGATATGACATGGCAACATTCTGGGAAGGTATGCCTGTCTGTATTGACCAATTGAAATATAATGCATTCTACCGGCATGATTGAACTGCAGTTTTTGATATGTCGGTCAATGCGCCTTTACCGTGCATCATTTTTTAGGAGCAATCATTCTTCAGCGCAACTGATTCCGCCTATTCCTACACATTTCTTCATGACGTGGTCTGTCGTCTGTCACATTTGTGCACCCTGCTTAAACTGTTCGACGGATTTTGATGCCATTTGGCAGGTACACTTGTGGGGTCCAATGACACATTGTGCCAGATGGGGGTCCCTGACCACCAGGGGAAGGGAAGATTTCAGCATCGAACCCCCAGCCGAAATATGCAATTGCAAATTGCAGCCAAACCATCGATCCTATGACGCTATTTGGCAAATACAAATAAGGATTTGGATGGACTTGCTACAGCGATTCCCATTTTGCCAAATTACTTTGGTTTTTGTTACACTATGTTAATGAAAAATATAGAAGTTTTCAGCAAAAATTAATGCAGTATAAGATAGCAGAATCTCAGCTTAGCAAAAACGTGCAGTTTAATGCACTGTGCTTGTTGCATATGCACTGTGTCCAAAAAACGCAGCAACTTGGAAACGCTATAGCTCGAAATTATAAGGATCGATTTTGATGAAATTTGGCAGAAATGTTCCAAATACTCTAGAATAGAGTTTGCATGTTTTAGTTTTTCCTGTAGGTTTGCCTGTTGTCACGTTATCGTCTCTCAAACTACATACCAAAAAATGTGTGCATGTTTCTTCTGGAAATTGTGGGTGGCTCTGAAAAGAGCCGGTTATTTGCGGGGTGGCTCTGAAAAGAGCCGGTTTTAATGCAGATATGCTCAAAGTGTCGTCCGTTGGCCTTCACAAACTGGTTTCAGTTTCGTTAATGGTTGCAGAAAACTGCAGAAATCAGCGAAACCTGAAACCGAAAGCTGTTTCCGTTTCGCTAAATCGATTACGCTCTTAGTTTATAACATTGTGCATGTAGATGTTTATGTAGCACATGATACCTGCTTCTGTGAGCGCATGAAGTGCCATTCACTGTCATGTCTCTAGAGATGCATTATTGTATTTCATCAGTACATGGATGCAGTAACAGCGAAACGTGGTGATAATTTGATGTTTAGATCACAAACGTGCTGAAGCTGAGCATGCAAATGGCCATGCAGCTGTGAAGGATTCTTATAAGAAGAAGGTAAGAATTCTGTGATTTTTTTGTTCGAGTTGATTGTTGTTTTTGTTTTACTAATGATATCAACTGTAGCTGTATAACTGTGGCAGTAAAGTAGTGGTGATAATAGCACTGACACTATAATAAGTGATAAAACAGCCTGAGCTACTGAACAAGCATGTCTGAAGGTGTGCCGATTAGCTTCCATAGTTTGGTGCTCAGGGTGATGTATTTTATCTATGGAATGTCGGTTAGACTAATGCTAACAGCTAAGTGAATCGTGTCAGTGGTGTCGTCAAGGGCAAGTGATAAATATTTTCTGATGCGCGTGATGTTTTTAGAAAAATTAAAGATCCAAACCATTCAGTCCAGTATTTGTTACCTGATGTCATTGTCCTCCCATCAGATGGTCTTGCAGCATTCATATGCATATCAGCTTCCTGTTGGCAAAGCTGCTCGCTGTTGACAAGATTTAGTGCCTTACTGTGTGTCTGAAAGTTATGAATAATTTGTTTGTTTTTTATGTTTATTAGTGGTTGATTGCTGTCTGTGACTGATTGTTGTGTGTGCTTCTGTTAACCTTTCAGCCGTTATGGTTGCGTTCTAATAACTAGCTTATCTTATTTCATGCTCCATAAATAGTCCCATGTTATAGATTGACACGGCTGACCGACAGACCACAGTGTATAATGGCATTATAGTGTTTGTTTTGTTTATAATATTTGCAGAAAGTACAGGGTGTGGAGGTTCCATATTTTGAGATTGTGTACGACAAGGGAACAACATGTGACCTGACGGGTAATCCACGCCGCTGTGCTGTTCAGTATGTCTGCCAGCCAGACGGCCATGGGGAAGTGTATGAAATTAAAGAGACGTCAACGTGTGAATATGAAGTTGTCATCTTGACTAGTCTCCTGTGTCCACACCCTGTCTATGGGTATGCAGTTGTGTATGTTGTTGCTGTATCGTGCTGTCGAAATCTCGAAAGCTTTTGTCTTCTATGGGGATCTGATGTAACCTAGAGTAACTCCAAAAAATGTAGACCGGTTAAATAAAAACTCAAAGTAATGGCAGTAGTGGTGGTAGCAGCAACAGCAGTTGTCGTATCACCACTTTGGTTTTTTTGCAGAGCCAAATATCTGCTCCTATCTGTCGAATGCAACCATCAGTGTCAGTGTAACTTTAATTGTTCAAGTCAAATGTAATCCAACGGACACCATGCAACGTGAGTGGCCAGAAGTTGTCATGCCAAATGGCTCCAAGCGACATTTTTTGGCATTTTCACTTCTTCACTGATTATGATACAAAATCCAATTATACACATCCTGTAAAAATGACAGCAGCTACTTGTGCCTCAAACTGGTGTTTTTGACGTTTAAACATTTTTCTGAAAGGATCTAAGTGACGACGTCCATTTATGTTGGGTGGCAAGCGACAGTGCTGAAAGGAGCCAAATACTGAAAGGCTGTAATTCACAAACTTGCTAAGTGACAATCGATTCGCCTAGTGGCCAATAAACTGCAGTTCAAGTTTGGACGGTCAGAGCTGAAATGTTTTAAGCGCATATACAGCGATAATAAACGCTTACCGTCTCTTGAAACGTTTCATTTTGACGAAATAATTGTCCACTGCTGAAAGGTTCTAAGCGCCCTAAGCCCGTTCTGTCAGACGATCGCACGTCGCCTAGACCATTTCAGCCGTGACCAAATTTAATTGGGTCTCGGCTGGAAGGGTCTAAGCGACCTTAGAGCGCTAACTAGTTGTGCCAATCACTGTCAGTAAGTCTTGTGAAAGGTGATAAGCGACAAAAATGAATAGATTTTCTAAAATTATAACATGTTGCAAAATGATATTTAAAAACTCCGGAGCCTAGTACATTGGTAATCTGGAGTAGAATTATTGATCATTTTGGCGAAAGTTGATAGAAAAGACGAATACTTAAAATCACGTTTTTGCGTCTCCTATAGAAAAGTTAAAATGTCGCTTAGAGCCTGTTGGCACTACACAGTTGATGTATGAGGATATTGAAATATTTCAGGCATATGTTATAACAGTAAGCTATAAAGATTAGTGCCGGACGCGGTGTACAAGCAGTGTAATAATGTAATACATTTGTTGAACTAAGAGTCATAGTAGTATCTAATAGTTCGTTACTGTGATGCAGTACCACATGTCAATGCATATCTAGCGGAATGTGAGGCTTTCATTGCCGCAGTATATGTGTGCTTCACGTTGATGCAGCAGGTATCGTTGATTGCTGGGCTACTCACTGTAAGTTAGTTTCGAACCTATTTGCTGTGTGTTTAGGCCAAAGAAGGAAGTTGTGAACAAGATTCATTGCCATGCATTGGATGATTCTCCATTGCGACCGAAAGGTTTAGATGTCTTCGACAATCCACGAGAGCGCTTCAATAGCAAACAGGTAGAATCCGCTACATGTTTGCATTTACCGAAAAGAAATTGCTGGGTAGTTGTCGTGGTGACTGTTAATTTGCATTGAATTAATAGTCACACGTGATGTCTGAGTGTTTTGCACTAGAAGATGTGCATATCAGCCATTTTTGATGAGGAGGACGCCATCAACTTCCTGTTTGAAGAACCTGCAGTGGCAGTCAGTTTCCTGAGGGATGCTGGCCTTTGAGGCCAGTCATGTATGATCACTGATCGAGCGCCAGAAGGAAACAACAACAACAGTTAATAGTCAGATGATATGTTGTTTGGGCAACAGGAAGGACGTCATTCTGACCTGTAACATTACTGCTATGAGAGTTCCAGAATGTTTACTTTTGTGCACTTGCCTAAACTAGAATAACTTTGAAAAAATGAGTGTATATGTGAGTGTATGTTTAGAGATCATATTAACTATAAGCCATAAAATGTTATGAAAGTGCTTACGGACACTTAAATATTTTCCACTAAATGTCAGTTGAACTAGTTCGGCAGTAGCCACTGGTTTATTAGGAAATATCACTAGTTTTCGCATGTTACATATCAGCACATTGTGCACATGCATTTGTTATAGTATTGGGATAATACAATTGCTCAAATTGAGGTAAGATTAATGTCTATGTTAATGTTAGTTTGCTGCTTTATCTGCCAACTAGCCGATTTGTTTTGCGCGTTTATTGAATTATTGCATGCTGTACTTACTGCGTGAAATAATGAATTTGGAAAGTTCAATGTCTTGTTGATGTGCTGCATGGATAATCCAATGTTTATTGTTGTGACTGCTTGACTGATAATTTTATTTCTGTATTTGAATGGCTTAATGTTTGCTTTATTATGCAGTTGTGTTTTTGTGTGCTTTTATGAAGGAATTTTTCTGCATGTGCCTATATATTTTGTGATTTTTAGTGCAATGGATGATCAGAGCATTAGTATGCAAAAGCTTTTTGCCGATGATGCACTATATAAAGTTGTGTTATACTTTATCTGTTTTTTATATGATTTTCAAAGCTGTCTTATTCTACAGTTGCTCTTGTACCATATATCTCTAGCTTTGTTCGGAGAGTGATAACTCCACGAGTGGAGTCTTTGATAACCGACCAAATGACAGTATGCTACTGGCGACTACAAATCAGTGTATTAAGCCACTTACTAGCATATAAGTTCATTTAACCATCACTTATACCACTGCAGACAGTGTACAGTTAGTAAAAGGTAGACAGTTAGTAAAAGGTGTATTTAGCCTGATAGACTATTGTTGAATATTAATATTGAAGTGGAGAATGAAATCAGTTGATAAGTTATATAGTGCATTGCTGGCATGAGACGTGGATGTACATTTTGTATTGTTAGGTCAGTTTTAGCAGAAAAGCAGGTTGCAATCAGTGTAATTTTACTGTCAGAAAATAGCGAGACAAGCACATCGGGAATAGAAATGTAAACTACCACTTGAACTTTCATACGTGATTATGCATTTTACTTTACGTCGGTTTTGTAACATTTTATTTTTTTTTGTGGTGGTGCTATTTTTTATCAGTATCATGTCTGAGATGCATAAGCAGCTATGATTGATAGTAAACAATCATGCATGACAATTGCACTGATATTTGTTAGCTTATTAGTTGTAACGTTTCCAGTGCTTTGTTTGTATTTGTTTATTAGCATTGGTGTACAAGTACATTAACAACAGTTTTGTTTTTATGGCTAAAACAATTAACTGGCGAATACAAACAAGCAGTTGGATGGGCTTGCCATAGCGATTCCGCCTATTGCCAAATTACTTTGGTCTTTGTTGATCGTGTGACTAGGAATCATTAGAGTCACCAGACGAGGACGAACCAGCCGCTGCAACTCCATCTACTTATCACCATGATAGCCGGAGACACATGCACATCGGCGACCAAACCAACAAAGAAGTTATTCAGAATTTTCTCACGGGAGACTTCTGTGTCCACGGAGTAAGTCTGGATTGCAGCTGGAATTAATATGCTCATTTACATTATCACAAATGACCCCTTGACTTACAGCTCAGCTGCCGTCACATGCCGGGTGACAAAACTTTCAGAAGTTAGCTGTTCACTGCAGGCCTTGGCAGTTGTCATCAGCATCTTGGGTTAAATAAGTAGGCGGGGTATTAAGTTCCACTTGTCTGACAGACAGCTGCAAATTTCTAACAGAGGAGATTATGGGTGCTCAAAATTTTTATTTTACCCTTAAATTTTTCTAAAATTGGTGTTTTTGACCCAAATTTTGCATTGTTGGACAAAAAATTTCGGACAAGAAGAAATTTTCTGACAGCCCCAAATTTAGGGAGGGGCAATTGCCCCTACTGCCCTCGCCACGGCGCCACTGGCAGCTGTGGTTTTATGCTTCAACGGTTAAGATTGATTTCTAACCCGATGATGTCAGTTGAATTAAACCGTGGTTAGTTGAGATTTTGTTACGTTTAGTAGTATGATTGATACTTTGTTAAAGGCTGAAGGTCGAAGATGTTTGCAGCTGTTCATGGGAACTCATCTCAGAGCTATTGATTAAAGTAATATCATTGCTCAGTTTCTTAGAAACTGTTTTTCATTTGCCTTTGCTGCTTTTCTTAATTGTGACCTGATTGTAGCAGTATTAACATGAGTCTAGTGCCTGTGTCTCTGTGTAGGGCTCTGGCTGGTGGAAGTATGAGTTTTGCTATGGTAAACATGTTAAGCAATATCACCAGGTAACTGCTGCATTATACAGGTGCACTTACAAAAGTGGAACGTACATGCTTTACATAGATCGAACAATCGTGCAGTTTTTGGATCGATTAGCCTAGATCATTGCAGTGAAGGGCGGTCATGTTGAATATTGAGTTTGAGTGTTCAACATGATTGCCCTTAACTGCGATGATCGAGGCTATAATCGTTTCCGAAACTGTCCAATTGCTTGATCTACGTAATGTGTGTTATGTTCCACTTTTTATGTGATGTGTTTGTGTATCTGCAATTTGTACATTTTACTGTACTTTTACCAAATTTACTTTGTGTAATATGTTTATTATAAAATTGTACTGAAGTACAGTTGAACGAAGAAACGAAAAAGTACTGCTCTACTCAGTACACAAAATGTCCAATATACAATTAATTTCCTTAACCTCAAAGTGCTCAAACAGTGGTAGAAAACAAATTCAATAGTTTCCTAGTGATAAAAATCACGTCTAATTCTGAGTTTTTATTAAAACACCGCTGATATTACATACTGATAATCCATTATAATCACCTCACAGCTAAGCATTAGAACCAGCAGTAGATAAGGCAGCTCTAAGAATGGAATTTTCACTAGAAAGACATCTAAGAATAAATGAGGCACATGGACAAAATAGTTCATTTTCTTAACAGTAAAAAAAACACAGACTGGGGTTACCAGACGTAAGTCAGCACAAAATGGCAGGTTGCTGCAAGTTGATATGCATGTGTAATACTCTCATTACTCCGTCATGTCGGTGAACAACAAAGAAGTAATTCAGTTATCCTGTAAGCACTCATGCGAGCACGTTCGGATGAGCACAATTGTGTTATTACAAGTCTGTGTAAAATGTGGCTTGCGTTGACATTCACTGATGTTGAACTGTGTCAGGACAAAACTAGTAAAGTGGTTATATTGCTTGGTGAATGGGACACCGCTAGTCACTTGTTGTGGATCAGCAATAATCCAAAGAAACGTCCTGCTTCAGTTGGTCTCAGGAAGTCAGTGTCCTCAGTTTGCTCTTTTTGTGGAGTTTTGTTTACTTTTCACTTAATCGCCTACATTTTCAGGTCGACTCCGCAATTGGGTCGATCTAATAAAGCCTGTCTCTATCCATATCCAGTCGCGGACTGGGTGTAAATTTCTTACCGGCCAAGGGGTTCAAGAGGGGGCCGCCCCATTGTGTAGAAAGGACTTTTTCTTATCGCTATTGCTAGGTTAAAGCCATCATCCAGTGGTGTACGGT
>Ga0209052_1000698_pt1 | contig 11091 bp, 9 predicted proteins | sample WorMetHEROISLAND_2_FD_187409 | JGI IMG/M metagenome (GOLD analysis project Ga0209052, IMG submission 187409) | Marine gutless worms symbiont microbial communities from Max Planck institute for Marine Microbiology, Germany - Olavius sp. 4 HERON... | ecosystem: Host-associated > Annelida >...
AAGCCTGCTTGTATTAAATACTCATGCCATATTAAATATGAGAAATACTAACTTAATACTCGACAAGGTTGGCTTTAATCAAAAGAAGAAAAACAAATTCTTAAGAGAATTTTCAGATACACTATGAAAAATATGTTACATCACATGCTGGTACAAAGACAGCATGTGGTTGCAATGTTTCAGCTTCTTTTAGACGAATACATGATGATGATGTCACGATGAGCAATACATAATGGCTGTACCAGAACGACTGCAGGACTTCGAAGTTGATGCTTTCAAGGACCTGCTCGGGAGCATTGAGTTCAATGAAGAGCATGATGAAGATGCGATGGTAAGGTAGTTGTTGGAAGTCCGTGTGGCGGACGTCATGGTCCTGCAGCAAGACTCCAGCCACAATGCCTAACACCTACCACAGACACACACCAACAACAATCACTCTCCACTATGTGATACGAGCAGCATTTAATAAGCAATGTGAATCAATGTATTAGACTAAAAATGCTTCCAACAACTACCTTACCATTTTTACAATCTATATATCATTAGAACGTACATTCTCTACGAACATGAGTTAACGTTTGTTGCAGACGTGACGTCATTGTAATTTATGATATCACAGACTGTTAAATGGAAGCGATTCACAGCATCAACGCAAACAGCCTCGAATCATACGTCATCACGCGACACCAAGAAGATAGGATTGGGCCACTGTAGAAAACCCAGATTTAACCCAGAATACCCCAAAACCAAAATCCCCCAAAACCAATAAAACCCACCAGGTTGGGCTTTTTTTTTAAACCAGGGTTTTTTGCAACCCCGCCTATATGTAAAGGTAAAAAAGGTAAAGGTGCATATAGCTCTTTATGGATTGGAAACCCATCATGGAGCTATGGAGAGTAACCTGCCATATGGGATCACAGTGTTACCTGCCACCCAACACAGGTGAACGCACCCCGCCTTATTCCCAGCCATGGAGGCCGGTACTCGATTTACCTACCCTGGAGGGATGGAAGGCTGAGTTGACCTTGGTGTGGTTATATACCGAGATGGTATACCTGTCCGCAGATAGTCACCCATCCAGATACTAACCACTTGATAGCGACCCGACCGGGACTCAAACCCACGACCTCGCGATCGCAAGTCCAACGTCCTAACCGTTACACTACCAAGCCACCTTTGCTTTATGTATTCTAGGTAATGTCACAATGCTGTAAATGGCAACACAACATACCTTGTTGAGCAGGTTGATCTTCGTATTGGTGTTGCTGGTATCACCAGAATGCCTGAGCAGCAGCTGGATGAGGCGTACAAAAGCATCGAGGGTGTGAAAGCACTGGACTCGGACCCGCGTCATCACCTGGCTCGGCTCAGACAGCGCCCGGTAGCACAGGTCAACGCACATCTCCGTACAGAGGCGGAAGAAACGCGTTATCAGGTCGTCGGTCTTGAGAATACCGTGCAGATGCATCTATCACACAGTGACAATGCAATGCGATATTCGTTCAATGAAATGTGCTGTCAGAACACAGCGCACACATACTGGTAAAATCAGACAGAATCAATAGAAAAATAACAATTGTTTGACGTTTATAAAAAGCAGCAATGTGAAAAATCTAGTAGTCGAACTAGGTTTAAAACAGAGAACATCACATATGCTGTAAATGAACATTCCTACTATAACAGTGAATGGTAAGCAACATTAAAGCATGTGTAACTGCTATCAAAAACTTTCAATTTTTGTTCAACCTGCCAGGTGTCCTCGAGTTAAGCCAGGTTCCGAAAACAGCACTTCTGAGAACTGTTGAAGTGGCTCTTGTTTTACAGGGTCCCTCTTAACCCTCAATGAAGAATGAGAATCAAAGTGAAAAGTAATAAAGTCTTCTATCAACATGGTAAACTTAATATGACACTAGCTGATGTGAAGCACGACACGTCTTGAACAGTATTTATATTCAAAAAATAATTGTCACTGGAGCACATAATGAATGAACTATTCCACTTTTCTATGCACCACCAGGTACAGCGTAGAGGTAATACTAGACCTGAGCTACGAATGACGAGAAGGCTTTGGTGCTGTCGAGGCCGGCAGCTGGGGAGTGGTAGAGGTTGACCCATTCACGCAGTAGGTACTCAGTCTTCTCATGTAAGCCGGGAGGATCATCGAACTCTCGCGCTTGTATGATACCAGAATGCATCATTGGCGGTGGAGCGATTCCAACACGATCTATCAGCGAACCTTCGGTATTCTGCCGCAGAGCCTCCAGCAGAGACGCCAGCCTGCATTTCAATCTCACATTTAATGACTTCAATCAACTTCATTGTTCTGCACTAACACATCCGTAACACAGTATGCAGTGAAGTCTACTAACTGATACACACAAATTTACAGCAACTAATAAAATACTACTCCTAGCAGCAGTAACTAGCTACAAAAAGCTTAGAGGCAGCACTGCTCTATCATCAAATTTCAAATATTTTTATTTAAAACGATAACATACGTCTTACTATATCAAAATGGCACTCAAAATGAAACGCATAATGTACAAGCACATGCAGCATCTGAAACATTCAATCGTTTGCAAGCTACCACAACAGTCACACAAACTGACCCATCCGGTGGCTGTCGGGAATGAACGGCAATGCGTGACAGTGCATCGATCGTATTGCAGAAGTCACCCTATACACCAGCAACACAATGCAACAGTTACTGAAGTTAGCTGAATTCTGTTCAGCAATGCAAACATTGGCACAACTTCCTCTAAGCATGAATTTAATACTGAGGCGTGCAACAGAGCAGACAGATGCAGACTGCAAGCTTTTGAAATGTGGACAAAATCAGCTGGAAGGACAAGAAGACTAACGAAGACACTTCACGTATTGTTCAAGAAGATAGGAAGATAGTGGACACAATATGGAAACACTGACACATGTCTAGGCCATGTGTTAAGGCATAGTGGAATGCCATGTGATATACTAGAGGGAAAAAATATTAGAGGGAAAAAAATTAGAGGGAAAAAATGGGATACAGATGGTAGAGAAGGCGATATTTTACTGATCTGAAGAAAGCAGCTGAAGGTAGGAGCGTTTGGTAAACGCTATGAAAACACTGTCATACACCGGCCAAATGAGCAGATTACTGATAGAAGAAGAACGGAGCAGACCTCCTGAGCACGGACAGTCAGTCGGTCAATGTCGGTGCAGAAGCGCTGAACGAGCTGCATGGCAAATACGACGGCCGGATAGTTCATGCCATTCTCCATGCTGTGAGCCAGATGCACGTCATACTGCTGCATCAGTACAAACTGATTGCTGATGAGCAGGTCGACCGCCTCGATGTTGTACCGGTAATCCTCACGACACGCTATCAGGCACCTGCATCAACACTGGACACTGTATACGCTAACAACTACCATGTATTTCTGGTCCACTGTTTCGGTAGACTGCAGCAAAAAAACACGGGATATTTGAAACCCATTCTCCCGCAACCACGCTAGTCATATCACATCACTTCTATCCACAGAGCAAAAGATGGTGCCTCTGCTTGCCAACCACCCAATGTGGATCAGATAATTGGGTTGCCAACACCTAAATTCAGCTCCAGTTAATACTGCAAGTGTGCCAAGACGTATCACTATTCATTTTAGACTGATTTATTCGCATTTAATTATCAGTATCTACATTTACTATTTATTTTGCTGCGTAAACACGCTCTGCTGCCTTCATTTAATCCACTGACAACAAACTCTGCAGTAACAAAATGTATGCACGAAAAAATTGCTCCAGTGTTATCTGCTAATCAGTTGAAACTAATCATTATTTGCCTCGATTTCGATTTAGTCTTCTGAGGCTGTCTTTTGCACTGACAAATGAACGTTTTGCAGCGAGCAAGAAGTTAAAATGACTGATGCAATGCAGCAGACGAGTGAGTGAATACCGAGTGACATGCTTGTTGGTCCACGGCAGGCCGTGCACTCGCGGGTCTTGCAGTGCACGGATTATCAGCAGATGGCAGTCACGGTAACGCAGCATCAGTTCTTGCTCGGGTCCAGTCGCAGGTACACTGAAGCCATCTAGAAGTCCCTCAACGGCTCGTTGTACCAGTGCCATCGCTGGGTTCATGTCCCGGACAGCCTGGCGGGCATGCAGCACGTACTCCAGCACGGTTCTGATGGCTGCAGTCTGCTGGGCACTGGGCACGGCCGCCTGGAACGCCGCCAAGTGCTGCTCTATCTCACGCGACACTTTGTCATAGATCTGATGGATGTCGTCGTTGCCCATCATCGACTACATGCAACAGACACAACATGCCACATGCATGCACTGAGAGATGATAATACTCATTCACCCGCTCTAAAAAAATTGAACACAGTCATCAGCATGCTAGCGGTATGCTCCTCTGAACACTTTTTGTTGTTGTCGTTTTCTTCCGGAGACTACTTCAGCATCCCTCAAGAAACTGATTGCCACTGTGGGTTCCTCAAATAGGAAGGTCATGGAATCCTCCACATCGAAATGGTTGTTATGTGCATCCTCTGTTCCGTTTTCAGCTCACGACGGAAATAGATGGCAGCTGCTTAATGTTAGCATGGGTGTGGTCCTGTGATGGCAAAGCTGACGGGACTGTAGCAGGCTGTCCAAGTGTCCATGTAACTGGAACTGCAAGATGGCTATGCACACTCATTAGACGCAGCAAAACAGCAGTCAAGTATCCTTGGTATTAACATCAGGCAGAGAAAGTCAGATAAAACACAGACAATACCCCAGATTTATTAGCAGTGCTAATGAACACTGAACACTAGTAAAAACGTCAGAGATTCCTGCTGATCCTAACCAACGAAAACCTTAATATGGCCATTCTTAATAAACTGTCAGTATGCATGTGGTGATTTTTTTTTCCGCTGCATTATCGTGAATTCTAATTACTAGTTTGCTGACTTTTCCACACAGCCTACATCTGTGCGGTTGTCAATTTATATAACTGGCAACAACATAATGCAGCAAGAGATAACGGCACAGTTTATTACCAATGGCAATACAACACAGCACAATTACCGGCAATGGCTTGACCACATATGAAGCGGCTGTGGGAGTGGTATTGCTTGAGCTGTCCGCAGCAGTACCAGCTGGCAATTCACCAGACAGACTTCCACCCATCGGGATGAACCCAGGAATACTGCGAGAGAACTCCTCATAGACAGCCATCTGCTGCGGCGTGACGCCGCCAACCTTGAGTCGTATCTGTTCCGGCATACGCTCCGCCTGGTAGGTCAGCACCTGCGGGTCACAGTAACGACGACCCTCGCTCCGAGCGTGCTTCCTCAACTCATACTCCTGTAGATCCACAACACCAAGCACATACAGACAGACATTGGCCAGCTCACTCGTTCACTGGTTAATATCACTGACTCTCACCCAGTCGACCTCTGGAGGTTCAATTCCTCTACGCTGTTATCAACCTTAAGTCACGGATAGCATGAGCAACAGCATCTGATCAAAACTGAAAAGTCCCCGTTTACAGGCTGAAAAATACACAAGCTTTTAAAATACATGTTTACTAATGGTCATTAAAAATGATTGCGTGTATTTACCAATGCATGAACATTGCATTCCTTGCGACAGAATATTGCTCTATCAATACTACACTTCATTATGGGATGTTTAACTGGCTTTTACTTCAAATCTCTAACAGCCGGGACATCAGGAACAAAGAGTGGGTCAAATACACCAAAACACACATGTAGAAGTCAGTTTAAGGTTATGAAAAAGTGCAACATGAGACAGAAACATGGTAACTATTATTATTATTATAAATATTTCTTTATTATTACCAAAGCAGAAATTATACTGAAACTACTATCAGTAAGTCCACATACATTTGTAAGGCGTTTATCAATTTCCGGAATGGCCTTCTCGACGGCAGTCTTCTGCAGGAAAGCCGTTGCCAGCTCGGCATTGTCCGATGCTATCACTTGTGCCGCCTGCTCAATCAGCTCCTTCTGTGTCCCACTCACCGTCTGATTCAGCGACAATATCTCAACAGCATTACTTAACTAGAAATGCCTGCAGCAAAGAGCCTTGTCAGGCAAAAAGCTGCCAGCAAGCGAAAAAAAAATAAAAAAAATTTGGTGTCCTTATCTGGATCCACGCATCATGATCCAGATCACCACCGAAATATAATCATCCCCACTCCCAAAAAAATAATCAAAATCCGTTCACTTTTGGAAATATGTTTCAACAGAAATGATCACACACACGTGTATGAAACGGACTACATAATCAGCCACAGCAACTGTACAGGGCAACGACTGATGAATAGCTAAGCATATCTAAGCACAAAATATGATGACCGTGCAAACACTAAGAAACAAACAAAAACACACATTTTCAGCAAGTCTTTTCTTAGTTCTAGTAACTCTTCAAGTATTGACAGGTAAATTAATCATTAATTGCATGACTAGTCCTTCAGAAACTCTAAATGTCAAAATATGATGACCCAAACATTTGGTGCTAAATGATCCAAACATTTGGTGCTAAATTCTTTAGTTACCTATTAACTAACTAGAAATCACACTCAGCTGTCCTATTAAGTAAATTTTATCCGAATAATGATCTGTATAATCTTTGTATCTAGAATGCCCTTTAACTGAGACTAATGACGAATTAATTGTTCGTTCTGAACCGTTCGTTACTTCTGCTTTTACAACCACTACCAGCCGATGTTACACTGATCACTAAACCACAGTTTACACTGACAAGAGAGCTTGATGAAGTTGACTGTCAACAACGCACAATTACTCACACCAAGTGTATTGAGGAAAGCATTCTTCAGCTGTCCATTGATACTGATAAGGACTGGCTCGTGGCAAGTGATGAGAGCCATTCCTGCAGTCATGAACCTCACTAAGTGATGAGCAGCTGCTCGCATTCGAGACTCGTCCGGATCCAGTGCAAAGTCCTGCCAACCAGACCACAACTTGTCAGTCACACAAATTCTTAATGTGTACATCACTAATAACACACTATGTAACATATAATACATAATTCAGCTGCTTGTTTAATCTTGCACGTAAACAAAAAGAACTAAAAAATGTTTTAAACGGAACTGAAATGTGATAAATAGAACAAGTGCTGCTATGTAAAATATTAAAAAAAAACATCAAGAACCACACAAGTTACAGAGAAATAAAAAGCTGATACCAAAATAACTATAAAAAGTGGCAAAAATTAATGAGGAAAAACTGCTAGCTTATTTCAAATAGAATATAGCAAAGACGTAATTAATTACGATTCTTCACAGAAAAATATAGCATAATTAAATAACATACACATTTGTAAATCACAAAATGCTACAACAAAAACGTACCATGGAATGTTCACCGTCATAAGAAAAAAAACAACTTAGAAGCTTATTAATAACCTTTTTGACAATCTGTTCCGAAGTGGTGACGGCAATCTTAGTAGCTCGTTCAATAGCAGGGGCTAGCATCTCTTGTATGGCACGCTCAATTGCCTGCTTGACACAGGACTTGAGGTGAGGTTGTGCAAGAAACAATGTTATCTACAACGCATACATAAAGGCTGGCACATAACATAAATATGTTACATAGATTGAGCAACTGGAAACAATGGGCCTCAATCATTCACTACTGCACTGACGGGTGGTCATGTTGAATGCTGTTTTCACTGTTCCAGTGTCCAACATGACAACTTTCACTGAAACGATCGAGAGCAATCGTTTACAAGACTGCTCGACTGCCCGATCTATTTAAAGCACGTACATTGCAGTTATGCATGCACTACACGTAAAAAAACTAGCAAATCACGACTGCAGTTATCAGGGTTCCCACTTGTTTTTAAAACTGAAATTCAAGGACTTTCAAGTACTCCTAAATTAATTTTCAAAGACTTTCTCCCCATGCTGCCATTAAGTCAATGTCTTTTAAGCAAAGCGCGCATCTCGCCTTGTGTACGACCTTTGTCTGACTAATACAATGCACATACACGTCAGTAGCAGTCCAGCTATTATTAAATCGACAGTCACCTGGCATTTTTATTGCATTTATATTACTCTTAACAACCTCTCACTTCAATGCCCAAGCCTTCACAGCCTAGGACACAAGTTTCTCAATTCAGGAAACAGTCTTGTAAAACGATGTTGAACCCTTTCCAGATGCTTTGGCTTTTTGATAATGAGTAGATCATGCCTTAAGTCTGAGCTGTACACTATTCTATATACCTACAAGATCCACTTGGGATTCTTCATTGTTTCAGTGAATGACTTAATGTGTGTATAAACCACATAATAAATCAACTAATAATAATAAATACCTGTTCATTGATAACGACATGTGACATAAGCGCAGACAGAGTCAGTCCGCTGATCTCCTGGAAGCCGAAGCGAGGCTGCTGCTGATGGTGAGTTGTTGCTGGTGGCGCCATGGCAACACTTGGCACTGGCATAGCTGACGCCGGCATCCCGGCTCCCATCGCTACAGCCGGTGTCGGCATGGGAATATGCAGTGGTTCATCAGGCTGTGGTGTCGAACCTTCCTTCACCGGCCGACTGGGCGCTGACAGCTGAGGCTCCAGCCGGTCCAGCAGCGATGTGTCTTTCAGATACGAACCTGGCGTCAGATCCTACATAACCAAAAATTTCCCGTTTGAGCTTTACCGACTTTGATGCAACACAAGGCATTAGAAACTTGTCTGTGCCTCAGCGCCATATAAATTAATTGCATACTGTACATTATTCTGTATTCTGTAACAACCTTTAAATACATAATACGATCATGAGCTAAACAAAAAACAATTCATTTAGTTAATGTTAATGTAACCACAGCAAACAGCAGTTGAACAGGTGGTGCCTGCCATTTCACAACCTGAAGATTTGTCAAAGAAATGGTGATGTTAAAAGAAACTGGACATTCTAACAAAATGTTAGGAATAAAGATGAGGCTCAACCATCCATTTGCACAATACAGAACAGGATCTGCTTGTTCTCCATGCCCGAAGTAATAGAGACATAATCATACAAGAATATGATAACAAACAATACAGCCTAGCTTAGCAGGATGAAAAGTAAACATAATATGCTTACATTGATGTCAAGTCCCAGATTTTTGCAGAGAACTTCGATTTCAAACTTGAGGTTGAGCTTCATGTCAGGTTCTCGATGCAGCTCCGCCAGCACATTCATGATTGCCATTGTCCATGGGTTGGGAGGCCGGAACACCTGCAGTTACATAGCAGTTACGGTCAAAAATTGCTAAAAAAGCAGAAATATCTTCTTGGCTCAATACAGTACTAAGAAAGACTCTTCTCTTCACTCTTCTGCCAAATGGCAGGTTTTTGACGATCCTTGCTGCCAGCTGCTTCCACCTTCTGCTAATCACTTCATATTCATATGGTTCTTGTGACGTCGCTTAGCATGGAACAAACGTATGGACAGTCTGCAATGTTACACATTAAGAAAACACTAAAATCCCTTTTTCAAATTTGTTGTGAATAATGTCATTCCATGAAAATTTCCTGACACAGAATGGCCTACTTTGTGCTGATGTGCCATTAAGAAACTACTCACTCACTCACTCCATTACAATTTCTAACAGATGCTACAGCGGCCAAGTAATTATACAGGCCCCAGTCAGGCATTAGCAGTCACAGATCAATGAAAAACAAGCACACACACACACAGACCCGGCTCTTGGAGGCTGACTCAATAATCTTTGCGACAAATGGAATGACGTAGAGAAGTTCCTGAGCTCCCTTGTGGTATGATTCATAGATGAGTCCTTTCACGTCCATCTCACGGAACAGAATCGGCTTGTTCTTGGCCAGCGTCAACAGACCAAGCCAGTGTCCAAGGTTCTTGAGCAGGGTGCGGTCCGAGTAGTTGGCCACGCCTTTATCACAACGCAGTAATACCTGCCAGAGCAAAACAACACCAAGCTGGCATTAGTCATTCAACAGTCACCGACTGAACAACATACATTCAGTTACAAAGAAAACATCTTTCTACAGTTACCTAGCTTTTAGGCCATACCTGACTCTGTTCGCCTGTGCAACTCAACTGATACTTTTAAACAACATTTAAAAACTCACTTATTCAACCTGCCTTAGCCTAGCGCCACCAAGCGCCTCTGTATCTTCGGACTTCATGGCGCTATATAAATCTTGTATTATTATTATTATAACAGTGCCCCACCCAAGCCTTTGCACCTCAGACTGACAGGTTTTCCCACCAATTTAACACACAATATTAACGTACCTACCTACTTACTTACTTACTTACTCACTTAAAATCATAGCCAGACATTTCTGATGTGATACAATATAGACTGTACTACAAGACCCACGTTTAAAAGCTGACAGCCAGAAATCTTAGTTTACCATTAAAAAAAAACAATGATGAAAAAATGCTTTGAAAGTCTCAGGACACCAGAAACACTACTGGCAATCACTACAGCACAAACAGTGTTACATTAGCCGGCATAAATTATTTCATTTATACTGAAAACTTCACAGAAAATTATTATAATTATCTCCATTATTAAGACATCGGTACAGTACAAGGTTAAAAAGTTGCAAACACACTAACTAATACATGTAATGTACAGTTTGCATTAAGAAACATGTTTCCTAGTAATAAATGTGCCAGTTAATAATTTGTAATTTTAGCAAAAAACAACATAACTGTTGTTCTGATGATGAGCACATCAGGCAACGTCTATATTTATTTATTCAAAATAGCAATCATACATAAAAGTATATTAAAAACAGATAGATGGCCAAAGAGATGACAAAGTACTTAGGTTTGGTACGACTTGGATCAGTGAAGTTTATGACTGAATGAAATGATACTGATATGCTGCAGCCCACTCTGGACGTGACCGAGGTAATGTTTTACAACCTCCAGTAAGTCAGAAAACTCAAGTCCGGTACCTTGATATTTCTATAGGTCTCTGCAATGACAACAACGAGAAACTCGGGTTTCTTGAGATGATCGATGAAGTTCGAGTACAACGTGTGGAAGTTGTGTTCAATGCTGGCCCGTTTCATGACCAAGTACTGTGCAACCCACGGCAGGTACTC
>Ga0209052_1000699_pt1 | contig 11091 bp, 8 predicted proteins | sample WorMetHEROISLAND_2_FD_187409 | JGI IMG/M metagenome (GOLD analysis project Ga0209052, IMG submission 187409) | Marine gutless worms symbiont microbial communities from Max Planck institute for Marine Microbiology, Germany - Olavius sp. 4 HERON... | ecosystem: Host-associated > Annelida >...
GAATAGAGGTTTTCACGGATTTTACATTTGTTCGCAGTGGGCCTTCATAGATGCACTGCTGTCGCGCGTTCCCTTTGCGTTAGCTGGGCTTTCTTGTTGAAACTGGAGACCCTGTTTAAAATCGTAATAGCTGACGATAAGTACACGATGGCCGTAACGCTTTGTTTTTCTTGCACGCAAACAGATATGAAACTTACAATATGAATTTTCACGTGAATTTTTTTTTAATTTTCGGCGTTTTCGCCCCTTTGCCGCCCCTAGCAAGTGCCGCCCGGTGCGGCCCGCACCCCCGTCGCTACGCCACTGGCTAGGGAAACGCACAACCGTTCCCCTGACACATTGACGTATAGTCGTCGAGGACGGACGAACATATCAGCGACGCACGCGAAGCGTCCCGGAAGAAATGCGGCGCGTGCACATGCGCAGTGGGATGCTGATGATGCTGACGACGCAGTGGCGTAACAATGGGGTAGGCAAAGTCCAGGGGGCCCCCGAGTGTAAGGGGCCCCCGAGTTCCAAGCCCCAAAAATAATTACAGTAAAATGTAGGCATAACTATTCACACCATAGAACGTTTCGTTGCAGCATTGCAGCAGCAAACACCGATAAACATCAGTTTAAATTTAAATTCTACTCTTATGTATGTGGAATTGTGTGGATGATAAAAATGATAACGAAGACGGGAGGGCCCCACTTGAATATCTGCCTGGGGCCCCCGAGTCTCTAGTTACGCCACTGCTGACGACAACCGTGTATACAGTGCATAGTAGGCTGAGACTGAGTGATGATTGGACGATGATACCGACTGCCGGCGCGTCTGTAAACACGTCATAAGTCATAACTCAACTGTTTGCATACAGCAGCTGCCCAGCCGCATCCTGCCGGGCCGCTATACACGGTGTGCCGATAAAAAAAAAACAATCCACTGGGAAAAACTTCTGTAACGGCAGGACGAAATTGAGCGAAACGATCGTATTTTAAATGCGCACAACGTGTCACGCAAACTTTATCAACATAGATGATGTGATTTTGTAAGTTTACATGGTTATAATTTTTCAACCCAACAGAGTATTGTAATGAAACTGGCAACGCATTATGTGGCTTGAATCCTTCTCTGTAAGCGTCGCAAATCTGCTGGGAAATCCGCTACAATTCTGAAGTTATTGTAGAATTCTACCTAGGCGATTGTTTTTTTTTATCGGCGCGCCCTGTACGTTCGGCCTGTATATGCCGAGCCTGATGGAGATCATGCTGTATCATAAGCAGCACTCTGCAGATATCAGAGAATCGACCCGCCTTGCGTCAGTTAGTTAGTGTTAGCCTGCCTACCTGCAGACCTGCTGCTCTGCTGCAGACTCCGCCGGTCTTCGACTACTACTACTACTGCTACTGCTGCTGCTGCTGCTGATGATGATGATGATGCTATTACATCACTGCAACTCGTCCGCGACTGCCGCTGGTAAACTTTGCCCGTAGAACCAACGACTCGTGTATAGCTAGTATACAAGGGCCTGCCTAATTTACTAAACTTCGTGAGCTGAACCCACTAAAATGTCAGGAAGAAATCAGACGTACGAAAAGTTTACGAAAAACGCCATTTTCGAAAAGATCTTACGGAAAACGTAGGAAAAGTTACGAAAAAACGTACGATAGCTTATTAGCTGGCGCGTGCAGAAATTCGAACGAAAAACTTACGAAATCGTAACTTGTTGACTTCGGACGAAGATACGAAGATTTTACGAAGAGTTTACACAAGTTCGTAAGAAGTTTGGTAAATTAGGCCGACGCAGGCGTCCTTGAGTGAAGTGTCCGACGTGTGATGCGAAGCGTGCAGCCGGTTCCAATCAGTTCATCGGCGCCTAGCGAGTGAGCGACTGCAGCAGCTGTGAATGACGTAAGCAGGTGAAGTGCGCGCTCAAGGCGGATTGTGTGACATCTTGGGTGGTATTGCGTCACCCTGTGTACGGACACTTTGGGTGGTTCCTTGGGCTTTTGTACTAAGACTTGGACTTAGTTCCTTGCGTTCCGTGCGGAACACTGGTCGACGATACGTCTCAAGTCGGCACCATCTCTGGCAGCAGTCTTCTTGTCGCTCGAAACCGAACATCAGCCGAAGAGAATACTCCAAATTTAGACACCAGCGTTCGAATTGCTACACCCAAAACCGTTTTCACAAAGAAATCAACCATTTTCTAGAATTTTCAGTTAACTGCTAATTAACAACAGCCACAAACTACAAAATTGGGGCAGAGCCAAACGTGAGGCCACCCGGCGCCGTAAGTCCGACGGAGGAGAGCCAATTTAGGGGGTTGAAATTCCGCTCGTAGCAACGTCACGTACGCAGTCGCATTAGCCTACACAGCACGCGCGGTGTTGATCTTGGGTGGATCAAAATGCGCGCCTATAACTTTCTGGTTAGCGGACCAAAGTTTCAGCAATTTTTTGCCTAACGCGGGAGGGATTGCAGTCGATCAAAAAAATCTGATTTTTGATATCACGATCCGTTGCGGAATCCGCAGATGCCCGCGATCGAAGTCTAGAGTTGCCGAAATCGCACCGAATTGTAGATGTTTTTGCCCTCCCAAATTTTATGGGTGCAGTCCCCCCAAAAGTTGTACCCAAATTATCATGACTGGGTCGCTGCACGTCACGTGGAAAAGTTTCGTGAGGTTACTCCCCCTGACCCCAAAGTTATTGGCCATTTTTTAAATGTTTGTTGTTAAAAAATTGCTTAGGGGACCCCACTCCAGTGGGTATGGTTCAGAAAGCCTCGGCCGTGCTCAAGCACCTGTAAACGTTTGCAGGGGCAGCACCCCCTAAGGGCCGAAATATGTTCTTCCGATAAAGTTGTATTAGTTGGGTCAAAATGCACACACAGAACTTTGTTGTTAGTGGACCAAAGTTTTCCCAACTTCTTTCGCCATACGCCGGAGAAATCGCTGTCGATATGTTTGGTTTCCGATTTCGAATAGCTCCATCCGTTCCGGATATATTCGCCGTCAAAATTTGAAGTTGCCCGAGATCGGCCAAATTTTGCACGTTTTTGGCCCCCAGAATTTCTTTTCGGGGAAGGCCCAAAAATTTTCGAACCTACATTATAAAATTGAACTAACTTCGGTCACGCGGCACAGTTTCGCGGCGATCGGCTGACGAAGCTCGGAGATCTCGCGGTGAAACAAAGCGTCTGCAGTAAAACATAAGACCGTCGGGAACTACCGTCTCGGGCAGCGTGAAAAAGCGTCCGTGTTAGTCTCCGCCCACTGGTGCGGTCGGTGCCCTCCACGACTGTCTTACGACCACCCAAGGTGTCGGCAGCCAAGGAACAGTAGAAACCACCCACGCTGTGCTTCCGCTCTCAGGGCGTTGGTGCCATCTGAGACTAATAACCAGCCTGAGTATGTCCGGGTCACAGCTGGCTACGTCGTACTTCGTTCTGACGCTCGACATTCCGTTCAAAGTCGTCTTCCAGACGCCAGCGGCACTGGTCAACATTGATAGCATCACCTCCGAGACACACACGCGCACCGTCTCCACGGTCAACCCGACCACAGCGCACTGCGCCACGCGCCGGCGTGACGTCATCATGTCACGTGACCGCACGAGTGCCAGCTGTGCCGGTGGTGGTCACAGTCTGCTGTGTCGTCCAAGGTCGCGGTCCGTGTGCACTGGCAAGTACTGTAGCGTCGGCGGCGGTCAGAGAGTGACGGACAGCGTGGTGACGACCGGTCAACGTAGCGTCACTGGTCCACGACGACCTCACTCAGCAGCGTGTAGACCTCGTCTCACTGCCAACCATAGACACTGCGGCACTACAGCACTTCGTCGTCATCCACATCAGCATCAGCAGCACGATGATGCACAGACAAGCCGCCATCTCGATCCCGACAACAGCGGCGTCACCACCGCCACATCCGGCGGCGTGGTGACGTCAGCCGACGATGACGTCATCGCAACCACCGCGTCACGTGACACGTGGCCGGGGTCGGAGGAGGGAGGAGAGGCGAGAAGGAGGGAGAGTGGAGTGATGTCGATGTCGGATAGCGACAGACAGAGTCAGCTACGACGATTCCTCGACGCCGTCAACAGACATTCATCATCATCATCATCATCATCAACAACAACAGACGACCAGCAGCACAGTGACGTCAGTGGTGACGTCAGTGATGATGATGACGATGATGTTTGTGAGTCTGAGTCAAGACGAGGATCTGCTGCATCAGTGAGCGAGTTTTTTATTTTCTCTTCGTTTACTTATTACTGTGGTCAGCTGCCGTTCGACTACTGAATCGATCGTCTTTGGTCTCCAGTCTCGACTATCGATGCGTTAAGCAGAATTCCTTCTTATTCGTCTGTATTATACGGTTATATAATCCTAGGAAGACGCTATAGTATCGCATTGTATTGTATTGTAGATGTTGTCGGACGGCGAATGCTGTGACGTGCCATTGTCGTCAGCGATGGATCAAGTACGTCGCCTGGTCGCCAGGTGTCGACTGCCCGTACAGCTCCACGCCGTCTGCACTGTAGACGCGCCATTACAGCAGAACGACAACTGGACACAGTGTAGACGCTGCACCAACATTTCACAGCGTCAGACGACACAGTCCATACAGACCGCTGTCGCTGCTGCCGCCGCCGACTTGGTACACTCACCACTACTGTTATTATAGCAGTGCTACGGATTTTTAACCATTAAAGTTTCCAAACAACGTTATTTCGACATTATTTTTTATAATTCCTTCGCTGAAGTAGCAAGTTTGAGTCATAAAGGCTAACTAAAGCGGGTTACATTTAAGACCGCTGATGACTATTGCAACTTGCAAGGTTAGGCGTGAAAAAATTCATGTGCTTTCACCTACCACAGTTCCGTCCCTAAAAATTGCATTGGATCCCTCAAAAGTCAAAAATATTTGTGCATTTTTTGTTTGCTTTCAAAAAACTGCGTGTGTAGTTTGTTATGCTGCAGTATTATTCCGGCGCCATGATATTTCATGACCGGGTTATGCCAGCGTATGTCGTCTGTCCGTCTGTCCGTCTGTCCAGTGTAACGTTGATGCATTGTGATCATATAAGTTGGGCTGGCTGATTTTTTACACTGTTAATTAGCCTTGTACTCAAAACTCCAGCGACCTACAGCAAGGGGAACGTACACAAATTTGGGGTAGAACAGAGGTGAGGTAGGGAAAATTGGAGTTTTTCAACCGATAAATCGCCATATCATATATTTATTCAAAGTAACATAAATATCTCCGGAATGGATGGAAATATCGAAAATCGTAAAAGCAAGTGCTCAACTGCAGCCCTTCCCACGTTGGGCGAAAAACGTGGTGAACTTTGGTCCACTGAGAAAAAAGTTATAAGTGCGCATGTTGACCCACCCAAGATCAACACTGCGCGTGCTGTGTAGGATAATGCAACTGCGTTCGCGACACGTGGCGTTGCTACGAGCGGAATGTTAACCCCCTAAATTGTTTCTGCAGTCGGATTTACAACGCCGGGCGGCCTCACGTTGCGCTCTGCCTCAAATGTCTAGTTTTTTACGAGTTGTTGCTTGTTGTGTAATATTACGCGGCATATCACGAAGTGAAAATAAAAGGTAAAGAAATATTTCCGCCCTCGCTCCGCCCCTACTTTTTCACCTGACTCTAACAGGAAGCACATGAATTTTTAGGTCTTAATTAATTGCAAATGTACTGCGGAGTACATCGGTGAATTTTTTTGTGGAAAATAACTTGGTCAATATATATGATGCGGTTGTGACGAAAACTCAGGAACCGCTGCACTTAGTTTGATGAAATTTTGCACGCAACCTCTAGAACCGTGCTGAATTTGAAGGTCGTTGAACTAATCGCCTAGTATCCGTGATGTAAACATTGTGATCGGACAAAAGTCAAGGTCACATGGGTTTTTGGTGTTTTTCTATGTGCGTGATACTGCGGCTACCCGCGGGCAGTACTTAGCCTCGAGTAAGGCTTGATGATCGAGTTGCACTTAGTTTTGAGTGCATTATTTATCCGCTGCTCCTGAATAGTAGACTTTACTAGTCATTCATGACACAGTGCAGTATGCTGGTTTGTGTGGTGCGTGTGAATTAGCTGGCGTTGAGTGGCGTTGACGAGCGCGTAGCGCGGCAGCTGCTGACGCTGTCGAGACGCATCCAGACGTACAAGCTGCAGGTCTACAGTCAACTTCACCGGGCCGTCATCGACTCAGCCGCACTCGACGTCCTTCTGGACTGCACTGACGCGCAGCCGCCGTGCTACGTCGACCTGGACGTGGACCGCCGGCGACCTTATCACGACCGACTGCTGACCACGGACAGCTTGAGTCAGTTGACGCGGTGTGGCATCACTCGCTCACACTTGCGACGACAACGACGATTCTCCATCTTCTAGCACCGCTACTGCTATACCGTGTCGCAAAAAACTGTGTCAAATTGTTTTTGCAATAATTTCGTCAAATTTCCACCAACGTTGATAATTGTTGGCACACTGATAGCATAAAGGATAAGTTTATGTAGGGTGCAGTTATTTTCCATGACGGGACGGAACCCCAGCCGCTAAGGCTAAGAAGGACAGCTTTATGCGATTCTCTAGTACACATCTGCTAAAGATATTTCATCTGGACATATAGACCGATTAATACGCATATGATTATCATTCTGTCCCATTGCTATAGCATAGCATGGGACAGATTATAAAATCACTTGCGTCTGTCTGTCTGTCTGTGTGTGTCAGTCTGTCGTCGCTCCTACGGCCACAATTTTTATTCGATTTTCAGGAAATTTTGCACAGTGGTTCGGGGCCTGAAAAGTAAGATCGAGTTTGTTTGGGGTGAAAATCCGATGACACCTTCCCCTATATTACCCCAATTTTTACCGCCATAATGCATTTTCAATGAGAAGGTTCTAATACCACAGTAAGGAGGCCCGATGACATATAGCGACGAGTCTCTGGGGGTGCTATATGCGCCAACCCGAAAAATACTTCCACCCCTTAATTTGCCCCACCCTACTTCCCCAAAATGGTGATCACTGCATTTTCAATGGTAACTAGGCACTACTTAATGTTTGAAACGCAATATTTCAGCAACTATGCAAGATAGAGGGGTGCTTTCAATGGATCACTTATAGGAAACCATATGTTGCGAGTCCAGTGGTCACGTGACCGATGACGTCACGTGACCCCAAAAGGTCAACATCGTGACCCCAAAATATTTGAGGCTTCATATCTCCGTAACCGTGCAAGATAGACGTATGGTTGTTATCGACCACCTATAGGAAACTGCCTATTGCGAGTCCAATGGTCACGTGACCGATGACGTAACATGACCCCAAAAGGTCAAAGTCGCAGCAGGTGTAGTGCGGCAATGGGACAGATACCTCGTTCCACAGAACGTATATCTAGTTTAACATACTATGGACTATGATGCTGATGCTGCATGTTTTTCACTTCCGTTTTATCTCAAAGCCGGGGCAACATTTAGGCTACTATTGACTCCTGCTCTGACTTTGTAGTTGGGCCATTAATTAACGTCCCTGCTGTAGGCTATATATAGGTGTCGCCGCCAGAGCCTCATTACTAGGCCTACTATTATACTACTACTACACTGTGTCGCAAAAAGGATTCCCTACACTATCGATTGTAACCTGAAGAAGGATCACCAGACTTGATACCTCACCCAGCGTGTGTTCCTGCACTACCTGGGGAAATCAGAACAAGCGAAATATTACATTTTTATTCACGGTACTAGGACTATTTCATTAAAATAACACACATAGATCATATATTGTCCAGATTTCTGTCACTAAGGCTGAAAGTTTCTCCAATTGTCTAGTTGTGCAATTGCTGACAGAAAATATTCGAAATATCAGCCGTTTGTGTGAACACAGGCACACAGATGCTTTCTCCGTTCATTGATAGCAGTGTCGATAATGTTCTGCTCCAGACTTCAACCAGTCGCTTCTTGAGTTCATCGACATTCCTAAACAGCGTCCGATAGACTCGCTGCTGCATGACACCGCAAACATTGTAATCGAACGGAGGGAGGTCAGGGCCACAGATCGGAGAAATGAAATCTGCTGATGTTTTTGTTGATTTCAACTCACATTTCGCTTGCTTTCTTTTTTTGCAAGTAGTGCAGAAACAGACTTTGGGTGAGGTGGAAACTTGAACATTCATTTGGTGGCCAGTTCTGTCGGGAATACTTGTACCAAAAACTATTAAAATTTCCTCATCCTGTTTTAAGTTAGAATCGATAGGCTAATGTCAAGGATATTTGTTGACGTTTTTGGCTCATATTTGCCTATTTCGCGTGTTTCGTTTTCCCCAGGTAGTGCAGAAGCACACACTGGGTGAGGTGGGAAGTTCAACGGCCGTTTGATGGCCAGTTGTGTCAGGAATATTCGTACCAAAAAATAATCAAATCCGTTAATCCTGCTTCGAATTATAATCGACAATGTCGGGGATCCTTTTTGAGGCACAGTGTGCTCACTATACTACTACACGCTGCTTCACCAAAGATCAACGCTGCAAATTCGCGGGTTATTATCACATTATTCCATCTTTTGTTTCGGTTAGGTGGCAGCATTATCTTCGGCGAAGGTTTCAGATTTCTGATTGCTCCTATCTTTATCTGTACCTGTGTAAGGTCTAACAATTCCTGTGCTTCCAGTTGCAGTCTGGCGAAAAAGTTGGGACGGGGAAATATATGTTTAATCTTTTATTTTTATTTCACGACATTCCGTGTAATATTACGCAGTCGCTCATAAAGAAGTGACACACTGAACAGTACCCATGAGAACTAAAGTAAAAATACTGCAGCACAGATTAGATACAGTTATGTTTCAGCAAAAAACACTTTGAAGGCAAACAGAAAACTGCACCAATGTTTGTCAGAAGTTCAATTTTAGGGACGGAGGTTTTTAAGGGACGGACGATAACTGAAGCACAGGAAGATTTTATGCTTAAACTAAAATGCTGAGATGCAAAGCAACGACGCATTTTGCTACAGACGACACTAGTATTTACTTCAATAACTTACATTCGCCAATGAGTGAGTGAGTGAGTTTATTTCGCACGCTTGCGGCTATGAAGATAGCCGAATAGCTGAATAACAGTGCAGTGCAAACAGTGCAACAACAATAATAATAAAATAACAGAGTCAATAAGTGCATAAGAACAATAGCAATAAAGAGCAATAAGAACAGTACATAAGTGCAAATAGTCCATAATGAGAAGAACAAAGATACAACTGGGGTTATAACTATATAGGTGATTGGTACTTATTGAGGGCAAAGTTTATGAATGACTGAAACTTTTTTGTTTGTGAGGTTGGGCGAGGGAGAGGTGTACAGGAACGTAGTCTGGAAGTTACAGAAGTGTCACGACGGGGTGGGAGGAGATGATGTAGACATGAAGCCGGGTTAGACGTTTTTTGGAAAAAGGATCTGGAAAGTTTATCTCGCCTGTCTTTTAGTGAGTTGAGGTTAGTGACAAATAAAAGGTTAGGATATGACGTGCCACGTGTAAAGTTAAAGATAATTTCGCCATCAGTCTGAATGGCAGCGTTAACAACCAAACAGACAACTATATTATGACAGCCAGACGAACATAATTTCTATAGGCGTAGCCGGACATTACAATTGAGCGGGCTTGCAGTGTCTTGAACGAATGAGCAAAGCTAAGACATTCCACCATCGTGATAAAATTAAGCTTAGTTTTGTTTGGTTTGACTACTGACAAGACAAACTTTCGATTTGTTCACAAGCACTGAGTTCCTGATTGGAGTTGAGGACTGAGGTACCCGGGCACATAGGCAAAAAACCCACCCCAAACGTAATCCCATGTTTCTGGTTGTAGTAATTTGAAATGTTCTATTTTGGTCAAGTTTTTAAAACTTTAAATTTATGAGCTTGCAAATTGTTGGATATTTACTTGCTGTGGACAGTGTCTAGCAGTGCTCATTCTACCCATCAAGTTGTGCCTTTCTGCAAAATCGGGCTTAACCCCAAAAACCCAAAAGCCAATAACACCCAATTAACCGCATTTTTTTCAGCCGTGGTTTGTGAGCTAGTTTTCGATCGTCATAATCTGGCTACGGCTATAGCCTATACGAACAACAGACGGACAGGTTGCAGAACAAGTTAGCGCAGCCGCACGAAATTAAGTTTTTTTTTGTCTGAAATAGGATAGTCTGGTTCGAGTTTCCTTGAACGTAACGGATAAAGTGTCGCTGGTTAGTATAAAGCTTAATACAGCGAACAGTTGAGCGGATAGTTCGGTTTGGCATTCGTCTGATACTGAACGGGCGGACATTGACTGTGTGGACGTCAGCTCACGTTCCGTGTCGGAAACTGAAAAACAAAACAAAAACAACAACACAACTTCAAGCTCCCAATACAAACGAAATTCCAACATAACACTGACTACGTTGTAACGCAGGCGCACATGTTTTACCACACACAGATATGACGGTTGTAATCAGCTGTGACAATTTTGTTATTGCGCCATATTGTATTTATAAACAAAATCCAAGATATAAAAATACAACAGCATGAGGAGCAGAAATTATTATCAAGACACATTGTCGTAAAAAAATTTCTCAACACTATTCTATGCTATCCACTAACGTCCACGAGTCCACGACGGGAGTAGCCTAAAATCAGGGCTGACGTGCTTTCCGTCAGGCGTTAGCTGACGCTCTTGTTTGATTCAGGCGTCAGTCATTTTCCGAATGACAGCCTTTTGAACTTTGACCATACGTCCATACGCTACCGGCTTGTTATGACCATACATAGGCCCCTATACACTTTTAACGTTTGCTTCTGTATCCTAGCGGTCTGCTTGTTTATTTGTGTTATGTCATGTCAAATCATTGACGCTGCAGAAAAGTCAGATAAGTCGTGTCCACAGCAGGGCGGCGGAGCGAAAAAAAATAGTGGGGGGTCTTAAGCGGTCTGAGGATAAAACCCGCATCCGGGTACTGCTGGGGGCGGCGAATCCTCGCAAAAGCTCTAATCGGTTTCTGAACAATAACAAGGCAGAATTTGCACTACAACAACAACTATATTCAACAAATTAGCCCCTAACTA
>Ga0209052_1000701_pt1 | contig 11078 bp, 5 predicted proteins | sample WorMetHEROISLAND_2_FD_187409 | JGI IMG/M metagenome (GOLD analysis project Ga0209052, IMG submission 187409) | Marine gutless worms symbiont microbial communities from Max Planck institute for Marine Microbiology, Germany - Olavius sp. 4 HERON... | ecosystem: Host-associated > Annelida >...
TGAGGGGGGTAGAGTGTGGGGAGGGGGTGTCCTTCTCCCCACGGGGAGGCTTTTTCGATTTTTGAGCTCAAAAAGGCGAGTTTTGGTGCATCCTTGGTGCTATTTTTTGCAGTTGATTAACTTGAATTGAATTGGTGGGCGGCCCCCTGTTGGTGGGGGGCCCGGGCCCCACGCCTCCCCCCCCTAAATCCGGCCCTGCATCTATTTAGTCAGACGCGGATGCAAATATCATACCGACCAACCACACAGTCTATAAATTGTTTATTACTTTTTTTACCTCAGGGAGGGGGCGGCATTTTGATCTCTCGCCCCTAGCAGTACAATGGGTTACTACGCGCCTGGTCTTTCTTAACACTAAAGTTGTGTTATGTAACAATGTGAATTTGTTTCAAAAGTAATTAAATCACAAGTGTTGCTGTGTTTAATTGGCACAAAGATGATCATTGTTATATACAGTTTAGTCCTTTGATCTCCAGGTTCTCCTATATAATATCTATGATATGGTAGGGGAAGGGGACGTCAGTTTTTGAACTATAGTGAGCTTAGTACCAATACACAGTACAATGTTGCAGATATTTCACTTTTTGAGAAAAATGCGTTAAACTTTCTTGTGTATTGTTCGACTCCAACTTAACCGCATTCACAGAACGTGACCAGTAGCAGGTTTGATTTTCTATTAAATTTTTGGCTGCTATGCAGTTGCCAGGAGTACATTTATCGGTAAATTTTGCTGTTGCAAGAAAATTGTGGGCCGTAATTGTCCTCATGCAAGCGGTCCGCAAATAGCGTATTTGAAAGCGCTGCTCTAAGGCTGTGCGTCCTTGGCGTAATAATAATGAGAGACTACTTGAGAACAGTTTATTCGCATCTACAGAGAACATCACTTGAATAAACTTATCTTTCGGCCACCTTGACGTGGACTACGGCATTTATCACTGGTACAGCATCGGTAACTCGTTATGGTTTTTCCCTCTATAGTATAATAATATCCAATATCCTTATTAATAATTATGCGGCCGTCCTAACAGGCCGCACCTGTCCGCCCGTCTGTCTGTCCCGTACGGACTCCCTAACGCATAAACGTAGGAAAAACAATCTGCAGGGCTCGAGTAACAAGTTACCAATTTTCAGTTGAAAAGGTCAAAGATCAAGGACGTCAAAACCTCCAAAAAAATAGCGCGTATTTCGTGTACATGTTTATACTTACTGCTGCAGGCGGATCACGCGCTGGCCGGCCGGCTCACGCGCGCTGCGTGGTCCAGCGCCCACTGCACACTAGGCCTAACCAGTAGGGCCTAGTTCACAATTCGCGTCACGGCCCTCGGCAACTATAGGCGGACGGCCGCATACATGTTGTGTTGTGTTACAGAACGTATACAAGTCCGCATCGTGCACTGCAAAGATGCCGGCATTATGGCGTACATATATGAACTTAATGCCAGCGACAGCATCGATGATCGATCACTGCATCGGTAGGAAGAAAAAAACTGAAAAAAATCACAAATCTGAACATACACATATAGTGACAGATTAAGAAAGAGCAGTTCGTAAGTCATTGATTGTGTCGGGTAGTGTATGACAGGGAGTGTAGAAGTAGGCCTACTTCTACACTCCCTGGTGTATGACTGTTTCGGACGCAGTGAGGAAACTCTTTGGCGCCTCACGTTCGACGACCCCCAAAGAAAAATAATAGATCAGCTACTGTAATTACGCAAAACGCATTGGCAAAACGCGAAATTGTGCAGAACATTAAAATGAAAATACCAGTGAGCTTAACAGGAAATGTACGTGGGTATAGCTGGTCTCCTTAACACATCGTAGTCGGCTCTCGTTCTACAGTCCCATACATGCACGGCCTACGGGTCACGACAGCGACAGCACAATAATGCAGCACTAAAGTCACCGTCAGTTGCGTGGCGTGAAATGTTATGAACAACGGCGTAGGTAATTGTATTGCAGTTTGGCATTATAACTGCACAACGTCATATTATCATCATCTTCATCACTGCACTGTGCATCTGCATCAATACGGAGACCGCCCTCAGCTCGCCGGCGTCTCGCAATGATGCGATATGCTGCAGCAAACTAGGTTACAGACATCGATTTGAATAGCTCACGGTCGCCATGACGACGCCTGGCTGCGGCATGGATCACGTGACCGTGTGCGCTGGCTGGCTAGATCATTTGTCATTGGTGGTCGGCGTCGGCCCTGGTCTAGTCCACTATCATCTACAAGGGGTGTTAACGATGGATAACAACGACGACGTGCAACTATACTGGCAAACTCTTTAGCATCATCGTTCGTTTTCAGCGTTTGGGCTTAAACTATAGATAGAGGTTAGAAAGTTTGCGTGATTTGTGAACAGAGACAACGGACGGAGATATGATGATGACGCAGAGCTACCCCGGCGAATGGCGTGTGCTGTAGCAGGTGCGTGGGGAGACGGCGCCCGGCGTACACACACACAGCGTCGTACACGCTACACTGCAGTGTGTGTGTGGATGCTGCGGACTTTGTGAACATCTGCTGGGCCGGCGCGTCGGACGGCCTGGAGGCGGTCTCTATCAGAGCGTTGTCATGGTAGCAGTCGAGCCTGGCTCGACGTAGCCTGCCCGGTGGCGTCCAGATTCATCGCTGATGGTAAAACTTGCGCCGCGGCGGCCGCGTTTCTGTTCGTTGTCGCCGTTCAGTAACGAGGATGTAGGGACGTTTTCTTCGTATTGTGTTGTACTGCACGAACGACGAAAGAAGGAAGGTAATGATTTGATGACGTAATCGACGACGGAAGACGTTGATGCCAAATCGGCGTCCATTGTCGTAGCGTTTGGTGTATTGACCTTCAGCGGGGGTTCTGCCAGTCAGTCAGTCATCTAAGCTGTGTCACGTAATTATTAGCCTAGTTGAGACGACATAGGAAGTTGGTTTGGTGGCCGACGAAGCAGGTGCGTCTTCGATGCAGTGGGCGGTCGATGCGTGAGGTCCACTGTTGTCAGTCACGCCGTCTCCGGCTTTTAAATGCCCTTAGTTGCATTGTGTTGGACTATGCGTTTCGAATATGAATATACGGTCTCTTATCTAAAATGACGTTGATTACAGATGGCTAGAATGAAAAATTGTCACTGGTTTTGATTTCACCGATTATCTTACGCTTGGTGAACTCTGATATATTGTAAATATCGATACGAGAGTTGTTCATTGTTTGCTGGATGAAGTAATCAAGTATAACTATAACTGTGTGGTTTTGCTGACAGTTTTAAGCCGCTGAATATGCAGTTACAGAATGTTGTCATGTTATGCAACTTCTCATTAGGCCTACTTATTATTTTTTTTATTATTATTATTACTAAAGAAAAAGAATAAAGTGACACTGTCACATCAGAGACGTTGCAGGGGAACTGAACAAAATTAAACTAGACGTGTTGTGGCACTAATAACTGTCACTCAGACTGTCAGCAGCAGTTAGTGAATTAGTCCAGAAACGACTGGCGAAAGAGCTGAGCCTTTGGTTGGACCGAGGATACATCCCATTACAGCTGTGACTGTTCGAGTTAAAAACACTGCTGCAGGCGGGCCCGCTGCAGGCTACACATGTGCAGAGCTCAAATTTTGTACTGTTTTAAACTATTAATTATTTAAATGTGTATACTTTTTTATATAAATTTTGAATTTTATGTACTGTATCTTTCAGATCACTATTATTCAGTTTGTTGCTGTTGAATCAACTGGTTTTCTGTGAATGTCGGTAATATGGGTCTGGTGCATCGCCATCAGGTGTGTCTAGGTTAACAGCCAATTTGCGTTTAAAAGGTGTGTCTAGTGGATGCATATTACCCGTTTCACCTGATGTGACGTCACAGGCTGCAGCTTGAATGACAACCAACTGGCGTGGCCTCCCCTGACACAGTGTCCAAGCCAGCTAACAGCTGTAGGTCACAGACAGAATTTGGATATCTGCCACACTTAGGCAAGCACTAGTAGCCAGTTATGTGAAATGCTGCTCCATTACACGTGCTAAGATTTTCTCAGACCTCAAGTTATCAAGAAATGTGAGCTAATGCTCATGAGATGCGCGACAGCATCAGTTTAATTTCGAATGCATGTTGTTTTAGTCTATCTGCAGTAATTTCGGCGAAAATTCACTCTTTGCGTGTGCATCACAGATCGTGAAAAATTCCCTAAAACTTCTATTTTTGGGGTTCAAGGTCATCGTTCAAGGTCATCGATGTTGGTACCCCTGGAAAGCTCGTCAGCAGTGCTTGTTTTCATACGGAGCAAATCTGTGTCTGTCTGATGATGTGAAGAGTTGTCACGTGATGTGTTATAAATTTCTGTTTGAGTGAGTGAGAGTAGGAGGTGTAGCAGAGATTGAGATCTTTGGCTCAGCTAATGTAGTAAAACCACACGGGTGTGGAAGCTGGAAGCTGCAGGTGGTCTAGCTTGCACTTAGCATCTCCGCATGGGAGGTCCAAACTTGTTCTGTTTCATACATTTCTGGTCTTCTGTTGTGTGTTGCAGTTTATGAATTTTGCCATTAACTGCTGACTAAAGACGAGTGAAGTGCGATGGCTCCAGTACAAGACTGTGACATGGAGGAGATGACACAAGTAGTTCCAGCGCAGATGGAGACCTCCTCGGATGCGTCAGTGACCAGTCGTCTGGTGAACAGTCTGAGCAGTAGTTATCCCAGCAGTGCGCTGTCACATGCTCTGCACGATACACCGGATGATGAACTGTCAATGGCGGTCGATGATCCCCTTGCATCGAGCTGTTTCGCCGAACTCTCGCTGGCCAAAGTGAAGTGCGAGGAAGACGAGGACTTTGATGATGAACTGACAAGTCTGGAATGGCTGCAGGACCGTGACCTGCTCAAGTCAATACAGACTGGGGATCGGACGCTATGTACGAGTCCGCTGGATGAAGACCCATTCAAAGAGAATGATGAGACTGGTGCTGGTAATGGCCAGGCTTTCAATGCATCGTCACGGTCACTGAGTGGCAAGCCTCCTTACTCGTTCAGCTGTCTCATCTTCATGGCAATCGAAGAATCACCACATAAGAGATTGCCAGTGAAAGAGATCTACAACTGGATACAGGCGAACTTCCCGTTCTTCCGTGTTGCACCGACCGGTTGGAAAAACTCGGTTCGGCACAACTTGTCTTTGAACAAGTGCTTTATGAAAGTTGAAAAAGATCGAGGGCAGGTGAGCATATGAAGGCTAATAGTTTGGTGATTGTAACTTGAATAACTCAGTGCAGGCACGTCGAGTTTATAAAGCTAAGTAAGTAAACTGTCGCATTTTTTTCTGTGGTCTTGGGCATACATTTCTAAATCTAAGCACATTCAAATTTGTTGAATCCCACAGATACTGTACGTAAAAACCTTGCTTATTTACTATGAACCAGTCTAATTGTAACTTTGCCATTTACTCTTTTTCAACAATTTTCTTTATTAGGAATTCTGCCAGTATCCGTTATTTGCTCACTGGTATTAAGTGTCCTACCTGCTTTATTTGATGGTAAAACATGCATGCTAACTGTTGACTATTTATTTGAGCATTGGTGTAGACTGTTGGCCCACTCTGTGCTCAGATATTCTGATCTCGAAGGATGGGCAGAAGTGATCTGTGTGGTTAAGAGAAACATGTTCTGTCCTTTATTGTTACAGTTGACCAGTTCTGCCTCTGTCCACTCTCGACCGGGTGGGCCAAGAAAGTGGTACCCGTTTCAACTATGTGAATATAATGCCATATAAACTGCAAAATGCCATATATTTATCCTGTTTGAACAATTGTCACATTTGCTACTAACTACTCACAGTTAAAATGTGCTCATTATTTTGAAAACATTTCGTAATTCGTTTGGAACCCCAGTGTTTCTCCACACACAGACTGTAGTTTGAACAGCATTCATTGTCACATAATCCAACCGTCATGATGAAATTACAATTTAATTGCATACAAACTGAACTTGTTTACATTGGCAGACAAAGAGCGACATCATTTAATGAAAATGATACGTGTGTGAACAAAAGATGCAAGTATAATGCATCTAACAAGGGAGGAAACTCCATATCAGAAGGGTGTCATTTTTTGTCCACATACAATGTCCAATCCATCTATGATCATAATTATGATGATGAAAAGGTCACACTTCACTGCCCATTGTGAGCTGCTGGTCGAGTGATGTGATGCAAATGTTGCTGATCTGCTGCTTGATGTCTAGGGTATTGGTAAGGGTTCATACTGGTGCGTCGACCCAAACTTTCGACCCAACTTACTTCAAGCTCTGAGGCGCACACCTTATCATCCATTCCATCAGATGCAGATGGTGTCAAGTGGCGCTCACATCAGTGGGTAAGTGTCCAACATTTTCATCTAAAGATGATTCTTTTTGAAAGCTGCATGATGTGCCAGAAGAGTAGTAAACTGTTGAAGAGTGATTGTGTTGTTGTTATTGTTACAAGCCTCGCTGGCACTGTGGGGGGGGGGGGCAAATGCCGTGAAGAGATGAGGAATTCCATGCCGGTGCTACTGTTATCCATTGTTTCACTTTGTTTGCATTATCGTTGTCAAAATTGCTAAGTTGCACTGATAGAGAACAGCGAGCAAAAAGCTTTAGGACTGCATGCTGTAACAGTTTTCATAGAGTTATTATCATGTGTTTGTCATCTTGGTTTGTATTGATTAGTTTTTTTATTATTATCAAAACGACAGTATAACGTGAAATGAGTGGTGCATTTCATTCTAATTGTGAAGACTTTTGAAGTCTTCACAATGTGATAATGTGATGTAGCTGTAACATTGTCTTCACAATGTGATAATGTGATGTAACTGTGAGTGTTATTTCTGATACAAAAATGAGTTTTATGTTTGACATTTGACTAGAAACTCTGTGCTGACTGCTACTAAATACCTTGATGCAGTTTGTGTTTAAATAGATTTTGCTGTCTGAAACTTCAAAAACTGTATATTGCTGTTGTGTTGTTTGTTGCAGTCAGCAGATGGCAGCACTGAAGAACAGTTTAAATGAACCTTCACCGCGTACGTGTGCTTGTGATTGTCTCTTTCGTGTAGTCTTGCAGTTCTCTGATGTTGACTCGTTTCACAATTTTCTTTTTTATTTCAGCTGGATGTTGCCGCAAACGTACACATTTCTTTTCTCGATCACTAGTCATTTTGACTTGACACTGTCTGCTCCGTGAAAGTCTTTAGTATCAGGCTTTTTAAGGCCAGAAATTCAAAAGGGGTCAGCTGTGATGATGTTTGACTTGCTGTGTTATGAACGCTGCATAACTGAACTGACTGGATGGCAGCAGTAGATAGTAACTTTATCACTGAAATATCTGTAATATCTACCTGTCTCTGTTCTGTGATTTTTTTTTATTATTTTATGTAGTATTTGTGGTTTTAGGTCGTAGTAACCTCTTGGTTAGACCATTCAAATCTGTGGTAATGAAAATGGTACGCTATATGTATGTGTAAACTTTGGTCCATGAGTCCTGGACCATAAACTTTCATTGACATAACTTTATTCCTACTCAGAAAATTGCACGCACATTATTTGTGTAATTTGTAACTGTTTTAGATCTGTTACCATTTCTGAGCAAGAGATTGGGCCATAAAGGAACCGGTAAGTGTCAGTGGAAAAATCTGCTTGTATTGTATGAGGCTAATTTCTGAGATGCTACTCCCTGGTCCATGACAGTATATGTGTAGTGATATTTTGTTGTATAAGTGCATAGATTGATGCAGTCTTCATCGTCGATCGATGTAAGTTGTGGAGTAAATATTTATATCAGTGGTCCAAGATTTTAAACACTCTTTGGGCTTTGATACTGCGGGTTTGACGACAGGAAGGGCTTCCAGCCTGTAAAAAGTACCGAAACAAAAATTCTCACAAGTTTCTTTTGGGTACTGGCATACCTAGACATCTCCACTAAAATGGGCCAGCTTAACAAAAAAGCAGCAGAGTTTTTAAAATATTGCTAGTATTGACCCTGTAAAATTCAGGGATCTTGGGCTAGCTCCATGCTTCCCAGATACTTGTAGCAAGTGTGGGGTCCTTTAGCAGTAAATACAGTACATATTCTATTGTGCAACAGAAAAAGCTGTGCAACTCGGTCATGTCTGGAATATAGTGAGAACTATTTAGTCAACTTGACATCAGCGAAGTTGTTACATGTTTGCTAATTCAATAACTAGCTACAAAAGCATTTACATTGTGTTGCATAAAATTTTCTGTTAAATTGTTTTTGTCAAATCCAGTTTGTGAAATCCTGGTGGTGAGATGGAGTACCAGCAGGTTTGCAGTTGTGGTGGATTATCGTTGATATTCATTGTGCTGAGATATTGTGGCTGTGTGTGCATAGACTGTAGTGACATAGACGTGGCCAACACGTTGGTGCAGCTGAAAAGGTCGGCAGAAAGTCGACGTCGGCCGTTAGGCTGTCGCAATGGTTTCGCTGATAAGTCGTCATCACGGTCGCCATCGCCGCCTGAATTCGGCAGTGATTATGACAGAAGCTTTCTGCGCCTCAGATTTAGGTCCGTTCTTCAATGCATAGTTGGCAGTATTAACTCATGTTCAGCTGGTATTAACTGTGCTAATGTAATCTTTAGTGTTTAGTCATTACCGTTTTGTGTAATATTTGGTCATTTGTATAGCAAAGATGAGGCAGGCAAATGTATTTAAATGGCAATGGTCCGTGATGCGTTTAGGTTTTTCTTGGTATCATTTAACTGTATCCTTTATATATCTTTCTGTTTTTTGCAGCTGTCTGCACCATCTTTGTGGAGTTTTTGTTCTTTTTTAAGGGTACTTAGCTGGTTTGTGGTTTCTCTTTGTTGTTACCGGTATTTATCTGTTTTACTGGTACATTTAAACAATAATAAAAAAGGCCAAAACTTTGAAATTTGCAATATATTATCAGCATTTAAATGCCTGTTACTAAATGTTTTTACAAATGGAAAATGTAATATCAGTGGCAGTTTAGTAAAGTTTGAAAGTCTTATTTTGGTGCTGTTTTTGCTTGACTGTCACTTCCGCCCAGGAGGTTCTGTGATACGCAGCGTTTATTACGTCCATGGTAGTGATGACAGTCTTGTTTCCAATCAGAGTTTTTTCTCTGTCAACATGGTAACTCATGAACGGCTGGACTTAGCTCAATGAAATTTTGCACAGACATGTAGCTTGACAACTACAAGTACCGTATTGAATTACAAGGGCATAGGTCAAAGGTCAAGGTCAAGGTCACAGGGTTTTCGACCAATCAGTCACGTATCTCAGAAATGGTGTGAGATAGGGCCAAGGTTACTATTGATCACTAATAGGAAGTCGTATGAGCGCTTTCAGTTGATACCAGAATTGACGACCTTGGATGACCTTGTACTGCACTGTACTGCACAAATGATGCGTCTTTCAGAGCTCACCACAAAAAATTGAAACAAGATAGACCCATACTGTCAGCGGCAAAAATGTAGCCCAGGGACTCTACTTTCAGGCAATGTAAGGTTCGTGCGGATATTCGGTGGGGATTCCTGGCAAGGGGAGCGTCAAACGACAGTCAGAACCGGTGATTTTCATTAATTTTGGTTTCCATATCTTCTGCACTTTTTATGCGCGACAGCAGGAACTGCTATAGCGCGTCTTAGCCATCGCAATTCTGTCCGTCTGTCCGTCCGTCTGTCACACGGGTGGATCAGGCAAAAACGGTGCAAGCTAGGATCATCAAATCTTCACCGTCGGCTGCCCCAAAGACTAGTTTCAGGATCTGTAACGCTTTTCCCAAAATTCCATAGGGGTCACCCCAATCGAGGGCCCTAAATGAGAGGGGGTAGGACAAATTTGCGATTTTGAACCAATAACTGCATGCCATATCTCGGAAACGGTGCGAGATAGGGCCAACGTTACAATTAATCACTAATAGGAAGTCATACGCGGGTTTCGATTGACACCGAAAGCAATGACCTTGAATGACCTTGAGCGCTAAAATAGAGGTTTTTTTCCGGATTTTACATTTGTTCGCAGTGGGCCTTCATACATGCACTGCTGTTGCGCGTTCCCTTAGCGTTAGCTGGGCTTTCTTGTTTGATCTAGCTATGGCCATTCTGTCGTGAAATAGGTTGTCGTAGACATGTGGCCCGGTTTCGGTAGGAAATAAATTTAAACTGTGTGTCAGCTGTATAAATTCGAATATTCGATTATTAGTTAAATTAGGTTTTTTAGGGTGCTACCAATACGTATGGTGAGCGAAGATTTCAGTAATCAGGTGTTAAGCATTTAAAACGTATTACTGTTGTGTGCGTTGCAGGTTGCGGTGAAGTTCGTCGAGAAAAAGCGAGTTCTCGATTGGGTTAAGGTAAAGTCCGATCTTGTTGTTTATTTAATGTCGTAATGTAATGAATATTTCGTCTCGTTGTTATGCTTGAACTACATCTGCTTTACCTGCAACTGTACTACATCTGCTGCCGACTTTGGTATAATTGAACGTTTTTTTCGGTATAATTTTTCTGAGTATTGGGGTGTAGGATTACGGTTTGTTGTCTCAAGTCGGCGTTTTTGGTGTTCGACTATTTCTGTTGACGGCGACCCAGGGTGCTTGGTCATCGTTTGTGTGGTGACTGCTCGCTGTATTTCTTTCGTTCTTTGGTGTCGAATTCGCCGTGGTGCACCAGTTTTGAGGGGTTCACTAAAACCCGGAAGAATCGAGAGAGATGTCCATATTATTTTTATTTATACACTCGCAAGCGCCGTTTCGTGTACTTCGAATGCCACAAATTAGCTGATTTCTATTTTTGTGACTTATTTTTTTACGCTGGATCCAAAAAGTTATGCCCACTGATGTCTATACTGATGTATTGAATGCTTGTCCGATAGTCTGTCATTATAGCCAGTTATTTTTTTGCGGCATGCACGTATCAAGCAACGACCGATGCAAACTCTTCAATCATTTGGCGGGATTCTCGCCGACATGGTCCACTCGTTAAACTGAACTTACTTACTTACATAGGCGGCGGAAGGTGTCTTCAGTTGGGGGGGCATTGGCATACCCTCCCATTCCCTCTCCTCCCTCCCCTCC
>Ga0209052_1000703_pt1 | contig 11077 bp, 7 predicted proteins | sample WorMetHEROISLAND_2_FD_187409 | JGI IMG/M metagenome (GOLD analysis project Ga0209052, IMG submission 187409) | Marine gutless worms symbiont microbial communities from Max Planck institute for Marine Microbiology, Germany - Olavius sp. 4 HERON... | ecosystem: Host-associated > Annelida >...
ACTAGTCGCGTAATGCATTGAGATAAGCATTAACATTGGAATAAGCCGGCCTTTAACTTCAAATTACTAACAGCTATCACTATAGTTTTCAATTTATGGCCCAAAAAGGCAATTATTAGAGGTAGCCTTAAATGTTGATGACAGCAAAGGCGGTTGGGGATTCGGCTCTGGCTGCCTTTTTGTGTTGATTTCAGGATTTGTGCGCCGTTTTCTGACCGTTTATGCCAGCCTCTATAGTCGGCCTCATTGGCGCTGCGGGTATTTAATTCTCTTTGGTCGCCTTGGGGTCGGACCAGAACAAGCATCTGATAATATTCAACTAATCTTGAAAATCCAGTCTAAAATATGGCTTAGACCAACCATTTTGCTGCCAAAATGTTTGGTTTAAGAAATTTCCCCAGAAGAAGGTATTATTAAAATCCGAACAAACGTTTTCAGTGCTATTAAGAAGCTGCGAACGAGAGCTGTCAAATTCAGCGATACTTTCTCTAAGCCGGTATTGCTGGCCATCTTCTGAGATGGACTTAGCCCTGCCTCTAACTCCAAGCTTGTTTCCTACTTTTTCAACAAACGATTTACTCCCTATAGCAATGCTTTCTGTCCATGGTAATGCCGATTTGCGCGAGCCATAGAGGATTTCCTTGGACAGCTAATTTTGACCCTAAAATAGCCATTCTAACGCTATTTTTGAGCTGTTTTTATACGATTAATCTGCTAAAATCAATACATTACATTGGTCCGACCCCAAGGCAAGTCAGAGGTATTTAGGCTGCTTTACCAAACGGAAGACACTGCGGAAGCAGATAGCTGTTTAGGCATCAACATGGCGAGATATCTTCATTTAATTGAAGATAAAGTTGGCCGCCTCAAGGAGTCGATTGATAAGATACTAATCCGGGAAAATGGTTCTTACAAAGAGTTTGATGGATATGACAATGGTGGATACGTTTTGTCAGAAACCAATTTGGGTTCGGAGTATATTAAATCAGCACTAAGGATCGAGGGCATGAATGACCCTGATAGAAGCGGTGATATTGTGCTAATTATGAAGGATAAGATTGCGGATGACTTGGCTCAGAGATTCACTACGGGTGTGTCGTGCAAAGCCTGGCATGGTAGTTTAAATTCCTCGGATTCTTATGTTCCACTGATTGTTTCCTATCCTGGCGGCAACAAGGATATCATTGAGGAAATTGTCAATGATACCGAAGGGTGCGATAGCAATACAGGATGTGAAGGTAACTGGAAAGTCTCGGATATAATAACAACCACAATTAACAGACAATTTAACCAATAGGTAAAGCGATGAATAAAATTTCTTATATTTCATTTATTTTAGCGTACTTTTTAGTTTTGAACACATCCTCTCTATATGGGGACGAATTATCAGAAAACTTGATCTTAAACGATATTAACGATTACAGTCTGTCAAGTGATCCGATTTGTGGCCAAGGGTCTGGAATACTAATAGGTGCGGATCATTTTTATATAGACCATCAAGATTCCACATGTGGTATTTCCTACTTCAATATAGATATAAGAACAGGAGCTGAAGTTCAGGTTACAATACATACAGGATCTGGTTCCGATCAGTGGCTAATGCATGAGATGGAGAAATCCTTCAGAGCCCCCAATAATAATGAAGGATCTCTAGGCTTGCCTTATAGTGGTTCGAGAATTGTAACTATCAACAATAATAATGTATTTAGATATTGGAGTGAGTATAGATGGATTAGCAACTATGCTTTTTTATAGATTGATTATGCCGATCCACGAAAGCCAGAACCGCTTGAAGTCGTTCAGGCGTATTTGCAGAAATATCCTTCGACAATTCCGGCCTCTATAGTTTTGGATCAAGCCCATAATATACAATGGATAAAAGACGAAATTGAGAGAAGATTGTGGTTAGGAGACAGATGGCTTGCCTACCAGGAAGGCGGCGGCAATGTGACACTCAATGAAGCACTTATCGAAATTGTAAAAAGCCTCAATGTATTTTTAGACTATCGAGAAAAATATTACGAGATACGTGCTGCAGCAGAAAAGGATATCCTTGGCGGGTTTCTGGCAACCAATAGCGCGACAGAAATCGAAAACAAGCTCCAAACTTACAAGGAGTGGTGGACGGCTAATAAAAACAATCCGATTAACCTGTAGGTGGTGGTAACATATGGACTGAAAAGAAGAAACGCGCATCATTTATATTTGAATATAGCTTAAATTAGAGGCAGCTGGAGATCTATAAATGGCAGGCCTTTTGTTTTAGATGCTCCTATTAAGATCGCCGTAGCGAATATGTGACAGAGTAAATTTGTGCCCTATAAAAAACTAAAGTAAAAAAACCATGAATAGAAAAAAAGGATGGATCAAAGCTGCAGTCGTCGGTCTGGCGATAATTGCCGTGTCCGTTTTGACACTTGACTTCACCGCCACACATACCCATGCCAGCGGGGGGCCGGCTTACAAAAGCGGCACCATTGCCGCCAAGGGCTTGGTGCTGGGCGACAGCGGCAAGCCCATCTGGGCTGAGTTCAATGCCCAGGGAGAGGTCGTGCGCGAGATCGGTGAAGCCGTAGAGGATCTGGAGAACGCCTTCGTGATGCCGGCTGCCGCCTACCGGGCCTATGTGGCGGTCTTCGAAGCGGTCGAGGAAGAACACAGCGCTAATCGGCGGATTATGTACCGCGATGAATACCAGCTCACCGATTTTTCTCTGGCCAACGGCAGCGCCATCGATCCACCGCCGCTGAAGGACAACACTTACAGCGTCGTGGTGCGAACCGCCGAAGTCATGTACACCGACAGCGTCCCCCTGGTGTTGCACGAATCCCCCCTGGACCTTCTACGCTTCCAAAGTATACCGGACTCCGCACGCGCGGTGCTGCTGGGAGAGGACAGGCGAGTCATCGCCACAGCCGATGTCAACATCGGTTATGTGGCGGCCTTTTACACCCCCGAAGGCGGGCAGGACGAAAGTAAGGGCCGCAGCAGCCTCGGCGGCTACCGCCCGGGGCAGGGCACCCTGTGGGGACCGGTTGCCGGGGCCAAGGTTGAGACCAGCCTGAGTCGTTTCCCGGCCTATTCCGACGAAAACGGCCACTATGTCGCCTCTTACTTTATTCCCCCTTGCCCCGGATTCGCGATGGATTATAACAACAACATCTTCGTGCAGCTGCGCTACCAGCACTTTGATCCCAAGCGCCGCTCGCCTTTCGGTACGTGGTACGAGTGGCGTCAGGGCTATGATTATTGCGTGGGATATTCGGAAGGATTTTTTGGGGCGTCATTGGCCGGTCTGGCCGCCAAGATGAGTTTGATGAGCATCGAAGCCGGCATGGCCCAGCCGATTAACCGGGTGGATTTTTCCATTGATGTGGCTGTGCTTACGGGCCAGGCTTTTATGCGAAACCAGTCCCGTCCGGGCATACCGGTCAATCCTGGCGTCGTCGGCACCATCCCGATGGGCGGCACTACCCGATACAGCTACACTGTGCCGGATTTTGCGCCCAAAGAGACGACCCTCCTTGATCTGGATGGCGACGGCAATGCAGATACTGTCGAACTCTGGCAGGACGAAAATGATCAATACTGGTACAAGGTCTGGCTGGGCGACTCGGATCCGGCCGTAGACGGGCCCGATCTGAAGCGGCTGGCGGACTTCAACCCAGATTTGTTCGACCGCGGGCTGCTCAAGCAGATCAGCAAAGACGATTTGGAAAACACTGACTTTTACGTGTACCGTAACTCCAACGGCCAGTTGGTCACTTCCCGCGAGGGATTGCGGCCCAACGAAAGCAATCCTTACTACGGCGGGAGCGCCAGCGATGAAAATGAAAGCATCGTCAATTACCGCATGCTCATGCGGGGTCCGGCTTCCTTCAATTATCTGCGGCCGTTGAAATTTGAGGACTGGCAGGTAGCCACCAATATCCATGAGGAACTGCAGGGCAGAAAAGCCGACCACCTGCGGGTGGGTGAGCAGGTCAAGGTCATTATGATCAACCGGGCCACCGGCTACATGGGCTCGGCCATCGGTACGTTTGGTGAAAATTTAGGATCGGGACTGATCAGTTTTTCCCCCGAGTCCATCGTCATGCGCCCACCCAATCTGAAAATCAAGACCGAGCGAACCTACGATATACAGAGCGGTCTGACCGTCGGTACGGAACGCCAATACATCATCGGATTTGAAGGATCCGGTCTCACCAGCGACAAACTCATCACCATCACCACTGAATGGGTTGATTGGGACGGCAGCCCCCTGCCTGAAGATCTGCCCGGCTACACCGGCCGTCTGGCCAAGGTGGTGGAGGAAAACGTGCTGGGCCCGGTTTCCGGCCAGATCGCCAATTTCGACATCAAACCCGGCAGGCACATCCAGTTGGTGCAGCTGCCTCAGGCGGACATCGACAACTCCCACTACTACATCCATGTTAGCGGCGAACCCCTGGAGGGCAACCCGAATTTTTCCGGATCCGTCTTTGATTCAACGGGTGCTGCCGGCGAAGGCGCCCTGCAATACCGTCCGGATCGCTATGTCCCCTTAAAAACGCCTGTTTATGATGAGGATGCCACCTGGGCCGGTAAGATGGCTTATCGAAAAGCCATCAAGGAAGGCAATACCGATCTAGAAGAACCAGAGCCCTTCTACCATTGGGTGTACCGGCCAGAGATGCAGTTTTCGCTGTTTGAGCTGGAAAAAATGGAACTGGTAGATGATGAAGGAAAAACCTATAATATAGAAACCCCTGGCACTGGTAATAGCTCGATTCCCATAAGCTTTAATTTTTTCTATACACTGCTCGAAGACTCCTTTCCGATGCTTACACAATTCGGACCCGAACGTGAGCTTATTTTTTCCATCGGTGCTGAAGAGATTTTAGCGATAACGATGGGCGAAGACCATCCATTGGAGTTTTTGGATACCGACAGCCTCGACCTGCTTGAAGCCGACGATTATTTGGCCCTCAAGCTATATCAAAACGGGGATTCCGAGAATATTTTATGGCAGTATTTGACTGCTTATGTGGATATCGATATTGATTCTGATAACGATAATAGATTACATATGCCTACCCGAAGTGAAACCGAAGATGAAATAGAAGATATCAGCGGGCAGGCCGACAACCCTGGGAAATTTATTTCGGTCAACATTGGTGATGAAGATGAAGACACCGTACCAAATTATGCAGACGGATTTAATAAATTCGGCAATGAAGGTATCAATGCCGGTGGGCTATTTACACCATTTATAGTCGAATTTGATGAATCTTTGCGTTTTGACAAGGCAAGGGTTAAGTTCACCTATGCCGACTCCGATCCTGACGGTGTGGTCAGAACCGGAGAAGGTACGGATGAAGACCCGTATTCATATGCACCGGCCCCCGGGCACTTGCGCTTATGGAAGCGTGATGGGAATGAAGACCGTAACAAAGCCGAAGTAGACTCAGGTGGTGATTATATAAAATCCGGCTCAGAATATTTGGTATCCGACCTAGGTTCCGGCCCTGTGATCGTATTATATGCCGAGGGTATTGATGCCAGTTCGAACCTCGCCGATCAACGGATAAAAGTAGAGGTGGATGCCAACGGCGGCGAAGAGGAACCCGGATTTATCATTGCGGATGCGGTTCGAATCACCCTTCTTAAAATAGAATTTGTGCGGGGAAATGTCGAAGCCGAATCGGGTCGTGGTATGATTGGGAGTGCGGCAGAGGTATTAAGTGACATCAAACCTTTTGATGTCTTGCCTGCCAGTGATCCCGTGCCGCTGGTTAAGCTCGAAAGTGTTGTAGTTGAAAATATTCGGGAAAATGAAGAAGATAGGTTAGTCGCGGATATCTCTGTTTCCGGATATGCGACATTTTCGCTTGCAGATATTGTACCTGATAATGAGGCTGATTTGACTAATGCGACTATTGTGGTTGCTGAAAAGGAGGTGGCATCCATAAATCTAAACCGCGTTTCGCAGTCACAAAGTTTATTACGCCCCTACGCCGCTAAATATACGTTTAATGAAAATTTATCAGGTGTTCCCATCGTTCTGCACAACTGCGGTATCCTAGTCAGAATCCAGGATCAAGTTACCGGCAGTATCGGACAGGCGAGCGGCTCTTTTACTGTCTCTGCTACCGGTTATAGCTCAAGCTCCGACAATGGCGAGGATGATTTCAATATTCAAAAGAGTTTGAACCAACCCGTGCTGCTGAAAATTGATCTGGGTGGTGAATGGACCTACCTCCAGGATTTGGCTAACACCCTGGAGGAGACGATTTCGGTGAGCGCCAGGCGAACTTTTATTGATAATGATCCCATTTTAACTGAAAGTACAAAATTAATTATTGATGCAGACGGTAAGACTTTTCTTAAGAGTTCAGACGGCAGTATCGAAATTGAAATAGAGGATGTCTCGCAGTTTGGTCTAGAGAATACAGTTCAGGGTGAATTTACGGCATCGGTCCGGATTCCTGATAAATACTGGGAACCGTTCACCGTCAGATTTAGAGAAACTGCAGCAGATTCCAATATCTATGCAAATTCATTTGTGGATGTGAGGGTATCGATTGACGGCACCTTAAATGAATACGAAATTGATACGATTTCCGTAGAACTCCGTGAAAACACCTTCGATGCGGCCGGCACGTGGATACCGTACGACCTGACTGAGACGGATACAGACACATTAGAATTTGGAAATGGCTCTTTCGGTGTAACCATAGTTGACCTACAGCAACTTTGTGTCTGCAATGAAATGACGGTCAGCATAACTAATGCGACCTTGAATTTAGTGGAACATCTTGTAGATTTGACCGATGAATCCGGCATATTTACCACAGACCAGGTCTTTAACGGTTGTACCTGCATTTTTGAAAATGAATATTCAACCGCCTTGCTGAACGGCCCTTGGAACGCGGGCAATTTTGTTCATCATGATAGCATCAATCCAGGCGTATATGTGCCCTTATTGGTCCGGATTATCGGTCCTCCGGAAATAGTTGATCTGGGCATGAAAATTAACGTTTTTGGACAGGATCATGAACTGGTCGAATATGAAGATTTGATCTTCTCGGCCGGTAGCAGTTCTCCCGGCAATTTTGCTATGGTTGGCAATCTTGAAGCAGGGACCCATTTCGGGGCGGGCCATATCACCAAAGATGAAGGTTTCGAGTTCACTACCTTAGATGGTTCACTTCGCGGAAGCGCAGCACATGTCCATAGGGGCGTGACCAAATTATTCGATGAGTTAAAAACTGTAGCTGATTCAAGGCGAGCTGAAAGATTTGGAATAGATCCCGGCGATTCGTATTGGCCGCCAACTTATAGCAGTGCAAATGACCCGGTGACAACCTTTGCTGAATTTATATGGAATAAATACTTCCTTGAAGCGCTTATTGCCCTTGGGAGACCTATTACAGATCCCATAGACGACGCGGTCAGAAGGAGAGCCCTTCAGTTAATGACTCAGAACGATCCTAGAATTAGCGTGATAGGCATCCCCAATGCACCGGACCATTTATACTACAATGCCCGAATTAGTTCTGTTTTAACAATAGGCAGTAAATATCTCATTGGCCATTGGAAAAATACAAGCACTGATCAACAAAACGATTTCGGTTCGCAAAGACAGAATGTCACCGACATTCTTCATTTTAATTCAGGATTGGGCTGGGGAATAATTGAACCGGTTATATCGTCCCTGCAAACCATTTTGGATGCAACCTATGCTACTGAAGACAAAAAAGCACAGGCCATTATGGATTGGATGAGATCCAATGGATTCTTGAATGCATTGAGTCCCACAGCGAGAAATTATTTGGCACGGTATGGTGATATTTCGGCTTTTAAATATGCGGTCAAAGATAATCGCAGATGGAAAGAATTAGTTGATATTATGACGATGGCGAAAGCATTTGGGGGCAGTAGTGTTTCATCGTTGGATTTTTTTATGGCCTATGACATTGCCTCTGGAGAAGCCTTCCATGTATATGGCCTCGACCCGTTCAATGATGTCATTGCCACTGAAGCCGGTGCTGGTTTAGGCCGTGAATTGGCCAGTCCAGGCTCATCAATAGATTCTCCTGATAAGCTTAAAGAAAGGATAGAATTCCACATGAATTCAGCGCGCTCAGCTTTTCTATCCCATACTGTTTTTGCAAACAAGCCAAATAGGTTAAAGGCTTTTAGGAGTGTGATGCTGGCCAATAACGGATGGCGTTTTATTCCGGTAGAAATTTCTTTTCCGGTAGATGTTTCTGCAGGTGGAATTAGAGTTGTCATATGGCAGGAAACATTGGGTACAATTTGTCAAAAAAACAGGAGCAAGCTTGTAGGTGTCAGCCGCACACAGGATTTCGTGGATAAAGTAGTAGAATTAATGAAAAATCGCAGCGTGCCAAGCTATAGTGGGCCTGAGGCCGATCTCAGTCCAGAGGACATAAAATCATTGCACGTTATCGTCGATATGCTCAGCTTGCTCAATCAGTAAAATAGAAATCATGTTGACACAGAGGCATAATAAACTCATAATTATAGTCTAAATATGAAGGAATCATCACCGCAAAGGAAATCTGGCCGACGATAGATTTGAATCCATGCAAATAATCCTTGCGGTATTAAGGACTGGCTAAAGTGAAACTGTATATCTTTATTTTTTTTATTATATTTTCTCCAACGATAAATTTAGCAAATATTATTGCCGCTTCTATCGAAGAGACATCAGTTCAAATAATTGAGCAAAGAGTGTTGGGTGCGGATGGGACGCTGCGAGCCACCAAAAGATATTATTTAAACCCTAAGAATGAGGAAATTTTACACGGACAGCAAATTGAATTTTTTAAAAACGGACAGAAGCGCTTGGAAACCAATTACCAACATGGCAAACTCGACGGAGTTCAAATTGAATATCATCAACTGGAAGGGATAAATAGTATTAGTAGAATTGGACATTGGACCGACAATCTGAAATCCGGCAGGTGGATTTGGTTTGATGCAAACGGTGAAAGAAGCTCAGAATGTTTTTATAAAGAGGACAAAATCGTCGGATATAAAAGACATTGGGACAGAGGGAAGCTTTCGCAGCTCGAGTTTTATGATAAAAACGACAATATTGTCAGGTTGGAATCCTTTTATCCCAACGGTCGAAAATCAAAACGTGGTAAGTTTAAAAACGGCGTAAAGCATGGTGCCTGGACCTATTGGGACAATGATGGAAATATAACTTCCAAATGCGAATGGAAATATGGCGAGCCCTGGTCCGGAAAATGTGGATTGCCCGCTTTGGGAGATGCAGGTAGCACGGCCGGGATTGAAGTTTTTAAGGAATATAGAAACGGACAGGTGATTAACAGCGGCCAAGGGGTCGCCCACTAAAGGGCGTGTCAATATAGATAACTGTTGTCCCTCGCAAAAATGAAATCCGAGCTTTTTTAGAATTCATTCCTATTTGAATTTTACCCAATCTTTAATCTATCCAGGTCATTCCTTCATCTGTATTATCAAACATTTCAACCTGAGACTTTTGTCCCCACTTTCGACTTTGCGGCAGCTTGTTTTGGTAGTGATTTCAAGTGGCCTTTCAGTTTCATGCGTCGTTTTCTGACCAGATATTTAATTTCCTATAATCGACACCATTGGCACGGGGGGCATTTCTTTCTCCTCTATGCGTAGCCTTTTCGAGTCGGTGGTAAAGTCGCTACAATATTTTGAAATTATATGTAAATTGTGCCAAAATAAAAAGGTGTTCATAGAGAAACTTAAATCGGGCAGGCGGTGCAAACAGGTCCTATGTGTTTGGTCTATAGTGGCTCTTGGGTTTGAAAAAATGATGGAATCTCAATAGCTGAGGTTGCCAAACAGTTTGGCGTATCCACCCCGGCGATATCAAAGAAAACTAAACCGGCAGATCATCAAGTTCGATTAGTCAACAACGTCCCATATTTCCGCGTCCCATATTTCCGTCCCTCATATTTCCCTCGGTCTGGAATAAAAAAATTGATTATCTTCAAAAACTTGCTGAAGCAAAAAATATATCAATTGAAGCTGCCGTAAAAGAACTTAAAAACGCTTTTATTTACTTCGGCATCAATAGCATTAAAAAAGCCTATGATCCGACTCTAACCTTTATAATTGTTGAAAAAGGAAAGGCTGATGCTGAGTATCTGAGGTCTGAGTTGTTTGGATACTTGGGAACAGGATTTGAAGAAGCTTATAATCAGGGTGGGCTCTTAAAAAAAGCTGTTGATGCTTGGTTTGAAGGAGCAGAAGAAGGTGATATTCTCGATGTTACAAGATTTAGAAGGTTTAGGGATGATCTAACTATCAAGAGAACAGAGGAAACTCTTGAGCCTTTCGACCAATCGGCAGCAATGGGGTCATTGTTTCAACGTTTAATATATAAGTTATTCATTCGCCATTTTTATTCAAAAGTAACAGTCGCTGCTGACTCCAAAGCCGGTGACATTGAACGGAAGAGGGCTGGGACTTCTGCTGCGATTGATGTCGGTCTTATTGCCGGACCTTCTATTTTTAAGGGTACAAAGAGTGTGATAGGGGCGATTATAGGATCTAATTTCTCAAAAAGTAAATTCTTGGAATATATGACAAAAAGAGTATATAAAGAAGCAATAAGAAGGGCAAATTCGCGTGGTATGCCACCAGTGTTAGCCGGAACATATGCGGACAAAGTTACATAAAGATTTATTCAGCGCTATAAGTCAAAAATAGGAATAAATGAAGGTGATCTTGAATTTGACGTATTTAGAAGTTATCCGGGTTCAAGAAGGGGAGCTGAGATGGATATTTTATATAAACCGGCGCGTAAAGGATTAGAATTGAAAAAAAGCCCAAGAGCAGTAAGACCAAGTCAACATGACGCTTTCGACGATCTTTGGGATGATACAGATTGGAAATACGTATTTGGTGAGGACTAAATTATGAGTGGTCAAATTATATGGGTTTCTCTAATTATTCAAAATAATTCGTGCATTATGACTCTAAGCTGATATAGTTGTCAGTAAATTTTGCTTCATAGTTGCTGACCCATATTTGAGATAAGGAGCCATTATGCAACGCGGACTTT
>Ga0209052_1000705_pt1 | contig 11057 bp, 7 predicted proteins | sample WorMetHEROISLAND_2_FD_187409 | JGI IMG/M metagenome (GOLD analysis project Ga0209052, IMG submission 187409) | Marine gutless worms symbiont microbial communities from Max Planck institute for Marine Microbiology, Germany - Olavius sp. 4 HERON... | ecosystem: Host-associated > Annelida >...
AGTCGCCATATCTCGGAAACGGTGCGAGATAGGGCCAAGGTTACAATTAATCACTAATAAGAAGTCATACACGGGTTTCGATTGACACCGAAAGCAATGACCTTGAATGACCTTGAGCACTAAAATAGAGGTTTTTACGGATTTTACATTTGTTCGCAGTGGGCCTTCATACATGCACTGCTGTCACGCGTTCCCTTTGCGTTAGCTGGGCTTTCTTGTATTGTTTGCAATTTTTTCGTGTCAGTTTTACTAGGCTCAATTCTCGTTACTTCCATCTTTTTTGGTTTTTTCATCTCAGGCTTCTGTCTCTCCCATAACCATCTGTTTCTGGATGTGTTTGCTTAGTGAGTGATGTAATGATAACGGTATTTTTTACTGTAAAAAAAATTAAACTGATGACATCTGTGAGCTTCAGTTGCTGTTGATTTAAAATCTCCGCTATTGTTTCTAGCAATTACACAACATAGGCCAGTTACTTTGATCAGACACTAAACCATTCCGTGACATAAAATACTGCATGTTGTTTATGCTGCAGATATCAGTGCATTTAAGCCGGCCGATAGAATACCACATTCACCTCCGGTAGCTCATGTGACCGGTGCTCATGCTGACGTACCGGTAACGTCATCGTCATCTTTGCCACGTGCTGATGAACCGAATGGATTCAGTCGTGAAGTTGGTCCGCTGTCGTCAACGTTACTTGACGTCAGCAGTCACAGTGTGTCTGGTGTCGATGCACGGGACACTGTCGTCATGAAACTGTTCACGCAGTTGCAGTCGGACGGTTAGGAAGCTTGACTGTGCATATCAGTGATACTTCCTAAAGCCTGTCCACACTGTGCTGTGCATTGTTTTCTTGTCATACGTCCGCCATGTTTCGCAACGTGTGTGGAATGCCTTAATATACAGCGTGAACCTAAAAAATGTCCCAACACGAAAATTACGATATCTCCGAAATGCGTGAATATTTTTGTACCAAATTTTGCTCATTTGTTTAGAAGACAACTGTGCACAAGTTTGCTGCTTTGTGCTGTATTTACTTGGCATACGCCAAATTGACGGAAACACAAACTTTGAGAACCAATTTTGCAACTGTACAGACTGTACAAAAGGCTGATTTTATTACTAAAGTAAACGAGTGGCCAATACCACTTTTGTTGTGGTGTCGTTGTGATGTAGGCATAATTATTTGGCTTACTTTGAAAAAAAATGATAATTTTGCAATATTTTAAGTCATGATTTATAATTTACCAGGTGGCAGTATTGATCAGCAGTTCCACGTTTTACTGAATTACTTTGGTCCTTGTTATTATTGTTGACTGTGATATTATTTGGCATTGATTGTAGATGGTGAAGAAGCCGGTGACGTCAAAGTATCATCTGATCAGTCTCTCGGCTGGGAGTCGCGACCGCCTACTACTGGCAGTGCTCCATCTTCAATCCACAGCAGCAGCAGCTCGGGTCCAGTGATATCCGAGGAGTCGTCAGTGCTTGAAAGCTTCAGTGGTCGTACGAGGGACAGAATCCTGGCTCTTGACAATGGTAGTGACAAAGCAGGTGGAACAGTGCGGAGTCCAGAGTTGTGGAAGCTGCCGGATGATAGATTTGATGGCGGCGATCCGGTTTGCAATTTTATGGATTTTGAGAACGCTCAGTTGAACGAAACACTGAAGTCGTTAATGGAGACTAAAACGCCGATGTTGCCGAGTCGAGTCCGCACTGGGGTTAAACCTCAGCAACGACAGTTCTCACGACCATCAGCCACGTTTGTTGAACCAAGAACGATTCCCACACGTCCCAGCGTCTCGACATCAACACACGGTGATGCGTTGAATTATGCCAGAGAGCATGACCCGGGTGAGCTGGCCAGACGTTCTCGTTCTAAACAGTCCGTTGATATTGATCGTCAGTCAGATGCCAACGCTGCTGGCTTCACGTCATCCACGTTAACTGAATTTGCAGATGCTGCCTACCAAGATATTTCCGAAAAGTTGCCGGTACAGTCAAATCATAGCAGGTCTGTGAATCTTCGTGAGTCCCATGAAGCATTTGAGCTGGATGGTCGAAATGTGGGAAGTAAAAAGGCTGGTCAAAGTGGCATGCAGTCATTGCCATCTGAACCGTCAAGTAATGTTCAGAGTTCCATCTATGCTGCTGCAGCTGCTGCCGAATCAGAACTGTTTGAGTCTTCGGCGCCTGCCCGGGATGTGGTCACTTCTCCGATCCTGACCGTACCTGGTACAGACAGCTTAGACAGTCTAATAGCAAGATATCGGAACTTGCGTCACTGTTCTGCTGTAGCTGAACAGGGATCTGACAGCAAAGCTCAGTTAGAGCCTGCTTCGTGTGCTGAGCATTTATTGCCTAGTAGTATGCCAGTGGTAAACCTGCCAGCAGCAGGCATTGGAGGCACATTGAATGCTGTTAATCAGAGTAATCAGGCTACGGCAGTTGCAGCTAGTGTCATACAGCAGTCAGCTGACAGTGTCGGTTGGGCTGATAGAGCAGCGGCTGATGACTTGGAAGAGGAGGATCTGTGTAACGACAACTTTGACGACATTCGGATGAGTCTTCAGAATGTTTCTGTCGACAGTGCACACACACCCGGACATGCCGGCCACCGGCAAAGTGGTGAGTTATTTAAACTCATACAATCGCTTTTAATTTTACAGCCTTGCAGCTGGCAGGTGAATGTATAATATATGTCTATATGTTCTTATCAACATCTGCATTCTAAGTTGTTGCTGTAATAGTTCTAGCCATGTTTTTTTTTCTTTTTGCCAAACTTACAAGTTAAACGGTTCATGTTATATTTATGTCTGGGTTGCATAACTGTGTGAGAGATTTTCATTACATTCACGTAGAAATGCTATATCTTAAAATCATATTAAATTGATCACGTTTTGATGGTTATGACTAATCTGCTAGCTAGCTAGAACGTCAGTGTAATTTATGTACTGATAAAATGTTGACTGCAGTGACAGTGCATATTACAAGGTGAGGGTGGGTTCGTGCATAATAAAGTGGAACATACATGCTTTACGTCGATCAAGTGTTCATGTGTTCAAGGTGACCAGCCTTTACTGCCGTGATCAATGCTCATCAGTCATCGTTTGAAACGCTCCAATTGCTCGATTTATGTAAAGCATGTGTGTTCCACTTGTTTACATGCCCATGGCGGCTGCTGCATCTGTTTGGAACAGTCTGCCGGAGTCAGTACGCGCATCACCGTCACTGCAAGTTTTTCGCAGCAGACTGAAGACCGAGCTTTTTGCCCGGTCGTACAGCTGCGCTGACTAAGAGCGTCTCATTGCACTGACTACTACGTGACTTCACTGCTATTCCTACGTGTTACGTGTCCTTGCAGTCTTAGGACTTATGCCACGTTAAATTTCATTCGTTCATCATCATCATCATCATCATCATCATGGTATATTACATTTAACAGTGTAGTGATAAGTAAGTGACTGTTTTCAACTTTACATTACAACTGCCTATGCGCCTCTGATTCGTTCGTGACATATGGTGCTACATAAATTTGTTTTGATTGACTGATTGCTTGAATGATTGGTGTCTAATTTCTATGTGTGCTTGTGTTACGTGCCATGTTAGACTCGTTGTTGTTGAATGTGAGCCGAAGCTCCTATCATGCACTGCCAATGTCGCCGTTGACTGATGCACTGCATGGATCTGGTGATGCCTCGCATGTTTCACCAACCAAGCTCAACATCCACACAAGACTCGGCTCAAGCTGGAATGAAGACATCTTCTGTCAGTTGCTCTGATTTCTGATTTTATTTGTCCTGTTTGCTGGAAACATACGTTTGATCCTCGAAAAAGGGTCCATATTGTGTTTGTATGTAACTTAGCCATGATGTAACAAATTTTTGTCAATTTTTCCGCCCTCCAACGTAAGTAGACATTCGGTTAGAAGGTGTCTGTATATTTTCTTACATTGTTTCATCGTTATTTATTTCTACTATAGTGTAATTAGTTGTGAAGTCACTGAAAGGAAATTTAGAAAGTTATTCTCAGTGTTGTTAGTTGTTATAAGTAAGTAAACAGTACTTGTATCGCGCCAATGTCAAACAGGATTCGACTCGTAGGTGTTATGACAGCAGTTTAAAGTTCAAGGTGTGCATAGCTCTTCACAGGAACCCATCTCAAGAGCTGCAGAGCATCACCTGCCATATGGGATCACACAGTGTTACCTGCTACCCGATACAGGTGAACTCACCCTGCCTTAACCCCAGTCAGTCAGGCAGGCCGGTGCTTAATTTGCCTACCGTGGAGGGATGGAAGGCTGAGTTGACCTTGGTGGTTTTTCTATATACTGAGATGGTTTAGCTCTCTGCGGCCATCCAACTAGTAACCCTCTGATATGGACCCAACTTGGGATCGATCCACGACCTGTCCACGATCTCTTGCTCATAAGTTTGTGTTGATAATTTCAGGTGAGGATGGTTCTGTGCTGGTGCCTGCATCACCGGCCAATGACAGCTCACATCACACTGCGACACTTGTCGATCTGTCGTTACATTAACATAGAGCCGCCAGCCAGTGTACAGCAGGCTGCAAACCACTGCAATATGTCAGGAATTATATCACTGTGCCTGACTGCTCAGCTTGTGTCGACTAGGCACTTGTGTGGCTGTCCTAATAGACCACACTACGGGTTATGCTCGTCCGTCGTTCCCTCTGTCCATCCTGTGTGGGCTCCTAACTCGAAAACCAAAAGGTGCAGAAAAACCTAAATTGGTGTGAACGTTCCTGGGCCCCACGTGTGCCAATTTGATGTACCAGTTTTTAGCTCAACAGGTCAAAGGTAGGTCGACGGCTGCACAGTATATCGGCACTAGGCGACATAGTTTTCCAATTTCAGTATCATCCAAGTTCACAGAATGACAATTTTATCAGTAGATGGAAAGTAGTTTGTGTGGCATGATGACAGGGTGACCACTTGTCTGGAAAACCTGGAAATGTCAGGGAATTTGAAAATTGTCAGGGAAATGTCAGGGATGTTGTTAACAGTCAGGGAATTGTCAGCGAAATGTCAGGGAAAAAATCTTGTCATGGAAAAATGTCCAAAAACTGTTCATTACTAGATTTTTAGTTATTTCCTTCAAAAACAGTGCATAGCTACATATATACATAGTGATTTCATCCTTTGTAATCATTAATTATGAGATAATTGTGAACTTCATAGTCCGATCATTTACATTAAAACTAGTACTACAGGCATGCTATGAGTACCACTTAACATGCGCATGAGTGCCACACATTGTCAGGGAATTGTCTGGAGAGTGGTCACCCTGTGATGAGTCACGTTACTTGTTTCTGTACAAAGGGCATCTTATATTGCTTAACACAGACAGTTCTCTAGTTAATTTATTATTGTTGCACAGTAGCCGACTACAACAGTGGGCTAGTTTGCCTTCATTTAGCTTTCTTTTGAGACTATCATAGTAGAATAGTAATGAGAGTAGCGTACCTATTGTTGTCAACTTGTCAAACAGCTGTTGTTGTCCCTAAGCTAGTTGCTAATGTTGTTAATAGCATAGAAGTATTGTTTACAGTGCCAGTCGTGGAGTTGTTTTGTTAGATTTTATGCCAACAGTGAGTCTGCTACTAACAATGCTGCTTCTGGATCTGCATCACTTTGATCAGTGGCAGTATCAGTAAGCACCTGTGATGGACAGTATTGCATTTGAAAAAGATACGTAAACAACTAGAAAGTTGGGGCAGATACCAACGTCAGGCCGCCCGGTGTTGTAAGTCTGACTGGGGAGGCAATTTATGGTTGGAATTCCGCTCGTAGCAGGGCCACCTGGCGAATGCAATTTTATTAGCCTACAGAGCACGCGCAGTGTTCATTTTGGGCTGGTGGCGGGTAAGCACTAGCTGCGTGAACTTTTTTGTTAGTGGACCAAAGTTCACCAGTTTTTTAGTCCATCGTGGAGTTGATAACGCCATTTTCCGCTTGTCGAGTGCTGAGTCCATTCCCGAGAACTTTGTGATAGAAGTGTAGAGCTCTCTGAAATCGTGCACACTGCTGATAAACTCTGTTATCAGTAGACCATAGTTCACCAATTTATTTTGTCGAACGTAGGAGGAATTTTGGCTCATAACGCCGTTTTTAGCATTGCAAATAGCGTTATCTATTCCAGAGATATTCGCAATCAGTGGCTGAAGTTGTCCGAAATCGCATTGAATTTTTGACGTTTTTTGCCCTCCAAAATTTTAGGGGTGCAGGGAGCAGGCCCTCCAAAAGTTGTACCCATTTTTTGGCCTGCCTCTCTGCACGTCATGTGAAAAAATTTTGTGAGGTTATTCCCCTTGGCCACAAGGTTATTACGGCTTGTACGCTGAATTTTAAGCCAATTTTTGAGTTTTCACAGTTAGAAATTGGGGGGACCCCCGTTCCCGCTGCGTGTGGTCTGTGTTAGCAAGCCTTTGTCATTTCTAGGATGTGTAAAAAAATTGGAGGGGCAGCACCCCCTAGGGGCCGAAATTTGGTGTTCCAAAAAAGTTGATTTTGGGTGGGTAAACATTAGCTGCGTACGCTCTGTGGTTAGTAGACCAAAGTTCACCAAATTGTCTCGTCGAACGTGGGAGAGATTTTAGTTGTTAACGCCGTTTTTCGCTTATCGATATCTTGATCCGTTCCGGAGATAATCGCGATTGAAGTCTGATGTTGTTCGAAATCGTGCCAAATTTTGCACGTTTTTGGTCCCAAATTTTCTTGGGAGAGGGCCCCCGAATTATTGGACCTGGTTTATAAAGCGCAACCGACTTCCGATCACGTGGCAAAGTTGACGGCGATCGGCCGAGGCAGCTGGGAGATCTTGTTGCGAAATAAATAAAAAAGCGGCAGCAGTAAAACATAACACCGCCGAGAATTACCGTTCCGGGCAGCTTAACAAAGCCATTTCATTTCAGTATTAAAATAAATTGGAAAAAAACTTCGTTCATTCATAACTCACCTGTGAAAGTGAATGACAAATATATGTTAGCAAAAGTGGTTTAAAGTACATGTAATGTGCCTTATTTCTGTTGCATATAGCTTACAGTACAGGTACCAGTGGAACACTGCTTAAAAGCAATAATTGACTGTTTTTAATGCACTTACTTGAAATGAAATTTTTTCATTTAGCCTATTTCATGTGTCATTTTAATGAATGTGTTTGATACCTGTAGTAAAAAAAACTGCTTCAGAGATCTGAGTCTCACACATTCTCAGTTAAATCTGCCTGCTAATATTATCTCACACATTTTATTCTTCTCTAAATTACGCATAATTTAACCTCATTGTCAACATTTGTCCCAGTCTGGAAGGACAGAAAATCGTTTTACCAGGCGCACTTTGTGAGCTTAGAATACATGAAAATGCGTTAGCATGCAGCACTCAATACCACGTAGCTGGATTTTTGAAAACGGGTGAGGGGAATGGAGGTAGGGCAGTGGAAAGGAGGGAAAGGAAAGGGTGGAGGATGTGGAAGTAAGGTATGGCAGAGGACGGAAGGGAGGGATCGGTCTCATGCATTTTTATTTCTCAACCTTGCCATATCTTGGCAAAAGTCACTCGTGACGGTTCTGTTTGTCACCGAGAGAGATAGGTCTTCTCTGAGCCAAGCCAGGAATGATCTGTTAAGGACTAGATAAGCTATCTCCTATCTGGTCCTTGGCTGGGAGTGTGGTGGGCCTAATACATGTTACGTGAAAAGCAAATAATGCTGCAACTTCTGGTGATTAAAGTGGGAAATCTGCTGATGCTTCACGGACATCAAACGATTCATCTATTGTAATACGATGAGCCAACAGCTGGCACCACAGACTACCTATAACATTCACTTCAGCTGATAACTCTTTTGCTGATCTAGGTCAAGTTCATAGTCATCCAGTGACGCCGGATCATATGCGTATATGTCATTGAACGCTGCCTGGTGCTGGCGACTGTTGTCCACGAGTACTGATCTGTCTGGACCATCGTCAGCGGCGTGCTTCAACTCTGACAGACCACCGTCACCTGCCGACTGGTCAGTTTGCCAGTAGCTGTAGTCATTGTCATGATTCTGCAGTACATGCATCAGACATTGACGTAGTTTCAAAATTCTTGCACTGATGCCAGTTAAGTATTGAGTAATCAATAAAGATTCTATCGCGCCCCAAAAGCGTCGCTACACTACCTTGTGAATTAGGAAATCTAGTCAGCTTTAGTAGAATACGGTTTATAGGGCATACTACTGAATGCTACAACCTAGTAAAATGTAATGAGTGAATCGTAACATTGTAGCTTTCTATATTAGGCCTATGTATTCTGATATTTCAAAGCTGACTATTTCACGATACTTATGATGTGTAGGTTTATACAAGTTTACCGTTGATGTGGCTACTGAATAAATGTTGAAATTCGGTTTAATATTTGGATCAAGTTATGAATGTAACAAATAATAATAATATTATAATAGGGCATTACAAAATGCCCAGTGGCGCGACACGATACAATGTATGTACGACATGGACATGGGCGTCCACTCCATCGACAGGTGGAAGCAGGATGCTTCCTGGAATAAGTTTGGGGGGGAAGTAAAAATCTAACGCGGGGGATTTTCTGGTGGCGAATTGTTGGTTCAAACCCCGCAGAAATGTTGAAAATCCGTTGCCACCAGATGCGTTTTGAGAACTTTAAATGCGTCAAAATGCGTTTGCGGCCGGGGCTCCGCACCGGACCGCGCTGGAGGAGCTTACATGCAGCGCTAGCCATATGGCCGTATTTAAGAGAGGGGCTCATTTGTTCAAACTCTCTTGCCCTCCCCTTGCCACGACGCCACTGACACTAGTCAAGTCAAATGACTGAATACCTTGTCATGCATGTGTTGATATAGCCAAGCCAAGTAGAAGTTTAACATGACTGCCACTTACAGAACTGAACGCATATACTCTTTGCGATGAGGAATTACTATTACCAGTAACAGGAACGGGAACAGGGTAGTAGCTAAAATTACCAAATAATCCTGCATTAATCAAAGTGCATATATTTTATTCTGACTTAAGGTAACTTGATAAGTAAAAATTTCTTACCAAACGTGTCTTTTAGCATTCACATCAGCACGACATCCAGTTCTTTTCACTAACACAGAATGGGTGAATGAAAGGCAATGCTTACTGTTTTAACTATTCTTCTCTCGACATGCGTGATGTTCGATTTTTTTTTGTTTGATGTCCGTTGGCGTCAATGCAAACATAAATTTGTTAGATCCGTATTGGATTAGTAGGCCTACTGATTGCGAGAGCTGATGCGACAAAGTGGACTCAATTCTACTCATCCGATAGCGGCCTATATAGGTCTACTGACTGCGCGTGTGTTCTGGATGTCGTTGTACTGGTAGTTGTATCGTCGACGTCCGCCGGCTCTCTGCACGTGATCCGGCATCTCCTGCGTGCCGTGCAGCTCCATCCGTAGCGCAATCACAATCCCTTTGTTCTCGTGGTCGCTCTACAATACAAATACACAGTGTAGGCCTACAGAGTGTTAGACATTTCGCGATTACATTCACGCTAACATGAGTGACTAACCGTTCGTCTCATCACTTCTGATGTTATGCATTCGCTGGCGGCGGTTTCTACTTAATGTAGCATATAGGGCTTACTTGTAAAACTTGTAGTGATACTGTCACTTTTTGACGCAAAATCTTTATTATTTTTTCCATCCTTAACATTTTTACTTCAGGCACAAGTACCCTAAGCAGAAAAAGGGGGAAAACCTACACAACTATTACCAGGCTACTAAAATAAAACTATCCGATACGTGCAGATAGAAATGACCAGCTGACGTAGTTTCAGCTGACATATGTAAACTACAGACGATTTAGCACCATTAGCCTATGTCGTTAATTAGAACTGTCCTTTCATGCTGACAGTCAGTTATGTAACAATATTATAACAATATATAAAATAATACAAAATTTTTTTAAAACAAGGTGGTAGGCGTCACTGGGCGATCTGGCTCGCTCCGCTGTAAGCGTATAGGCGACAGCTGCTATCGACAGCAGACAGTCAGATACAGACACGCTGTGCGACAATAAGGGTCACTTATACATTAGCTTGCAGCTCGCGAGTCAACATGCAATACTGCAATGTGTAGGGAGCTTATAACTAATCAGGTTAAATTAAATCATGTTGACTGCAGTCAACAGAGTCCACGGAAAGCTACTGAAAGTACAGACTACTGAGCACTGTCAATCATCAAACAACACAGACAGAATATAATATCGTCGACGCATGTGTTGTGTGCAATAAAACTATTCCTAGTCACGTGCGTCAATCTTTGATGAGAGAGAAAAAGTTTATTCTCCAAAACCACAAATGCATAATAACAAAACAAGTACTTGATAACATAGAAGGGTGGCCAGAAGGGTAAATATACCCATCAACACAGACAATAAAAATAAAAACAATAATCCAAGCGTAGCTGCCAACAGACCATCTTCTCCATAATCACTGTACGTGTCAGTGCCAATGCATGCTATATACCGTATCTCTGATGGTGAGTTTCCACTGGCCCGCTGGATGTTCGCCCCACGTGTGCACGGACATGAACGGCCAGTCGTCGAACCCCTTCTGAGAATGATCACTCGGTCTTCTTGACAGCAGCTCTGCCTCCGTGCCTGCATCGTGTGCCAATCAGTCAGGCGCTGTCGTACGCATAATAAGCCCACCGAAGAGAATAACTCCTCGTAGGGCGGACTTTAATCACGCATTGCCGGGCCTGCAGCCTGGCCCGGCAGCCGCATATTTGCAGTTAACTTGAAGTTTGTTCAAAATATGATGACGTTAAATTCAGAAATGTGCAATTCAAAATGCACATTTGTTTTCAGGAAAATTAATAAAAACTGCTGCCACCAGAGATGCACTTTTTGACTCCAGTATGCACCAGATCGTTTGTCGGCTGGGACTTGGCCTCAGACCCCACTGGGGGAGCTCAGCGCTCCCCCAGACCGCCTAGCTGTGTTTAAGGGGCTCTACTTCTAACGGGACGGGGGAGGAAGGGGAAGGAC
>Ga0209052_1000706_pt1 | contig 11053 bp, 8 predicted proteins | sample WorMetHEROISLAND_2_FD_187409 | JGI IMG/M metagenome (GOLD analysis project Ga0209052, IMG submission 187409) | Marine gutless worms symbiont microbial communities from Max Planck institute for Marine Microbiology, Germany - Olavius sp. 4 HERON... | ecosystem: Host-associated > Annelida >...
CAGATAGACACAGACTTGCTGCTAATCATAACAAGCACTGCTGACGAGCTTTCCATAGGTACCAACATCGATGACCTTGAACGACCTTGAACCCCCAAAATAGGGGTTTTTAGTGAAATTTTAGCCTTTTTTGGGCTGCGACGCACACTTAACAGTGAATTTTCGCTGAAATTAAACTGATGCTGTCGCACGTCTCATGAGCATTAGCTCAGATTTCTTGTTCACTTTGTATGATAATGTACATTCTGTTAATTGTTTGAAAGTGATGCATTGAAAGTAGTAGTATGACACTATACTGTCTCAAAAAAACTTCCCAGTTTGCCTTTGTCCATATCTTCATGAAATATTAACCAATTTTTATAATTCTTTCGTCGCACACTCTGTTCACAATTTGCAATAAAGTGATTATTGAATATCCCACCACACCTTACGTGCATCGCTACACTACCTTGCGAAATATAAATAACAAAAACTTAATGATAATAGGCAACAATTAAGCGTGTTGGTATACAAAAAGACACTGGACCAAGATAGCGGTGAATGATCTGTATGATGTTACACTACACTGTGAGTCAAAAAAGGGACCTCTATACTTTTGCCCATAACTTTGGCAGATGTTGACGGATTTTCAAAATTTTTCCATTGTTGAACTCATCAAGAAATTTGCAACAAACTGACTGTCACACTGCCCACCACACCTTAGACGTGTTGCTACACGCATGTCGTTATGAATAATATTGTCTGCTTTTGTTTACAAACACCGAAAGTGTATTGAAAACTAAACATAGTTTAATTTTAGTATCAAAGTTAGTAGAAAACTGTTGACGAAGATAAGTGTCTGCACATGTATATTCTGTTCATAGTGATTTTTAAAAATGTGTATTTAACAAGGTGACACAGTTAAGGTGACATTGTAAAGTGGCCCTGCAGTTATGGAAGAATAGGATGGGCTTCTTCACGGACTAGCTGGTCCGCCTGGCCCTCTGGCCTCATCAGCTCTGAAGTCTCTGAAGAGCAGGTGCGGCCGCACCTGGTGAGTTACCTGGCGAGTTATTCGATAGTGACACTATAATCTCAGCAACTTATTATATTATTATTATTTATTGCAAATTATCCACAGAGTGTACCAGTAAAATAATTTTGAAAATTGGTTAATACTTGGCGAAGATATGGACAAAGACTTAGTGGGAATTTTTTTTGAGACACAGTTTAGATTTTAGTTTATGAACTTACTGAACACTTAACCATGAAATGAGAGCTGCAGCAACTCTAAAATAGCTTTAAGTGCCAGCTTCAAACACATTATTTTAACATTACTTTTAATTCATAGTTTTCATACATACAAGCAAACAAACATTGTAATGCACCACTGTCCTTATTGTAATTGGCACAGTATAAATAACTGTCATGATGATGGTGACACATAGTTATAGGTACACCGGTAGATACTTGGTTACACGGTAGTTACTCCGCTGAATAGCTGTGATTAATTCAGTAGGCGCTATCTGTGATCTATTTTTGGTTTTAGTGACTTTCTAATCCTTCGTAATGCCAAGTTATAATATGAGCAAACTGTTGTAAAACTGTAGGTTTCATTAGCGTACATCCACACATATGAATCCACATTTAGTTACAAAATGCATCTAGTTTCAACAGCACAAAATAAATCAAAATAGCTGTATTTTTTCAGATATCGGCGGAGGTCAACTTTTGCTGAGACTAGTCTAAGACCAACGTTTGGTCGAAGACCACAGCCAAGACAGAATTTTTTGCACTGTAGAACGTTGTGGGTCTAAGACTTTAGACTGAAGTCTCAGCAAAACTTAGCCTCATTCACTGTGAAACAAATGTTACCGGTCTGCTCGCAAGACTTGTTTAGTAAGGTAATATTGAGCAGATGAATAATAAATTACAAACCAACACAAACAATGGATTTCTGACTACATTTATACCTATAATATGTGTATCAACAATGGCGCAGAACTATATGACAGCACACAAAGTCATACATCATATCTTAACTACTGTCGGTAACCTAATCAACTGAATGCATTACACAGATTGGTCACTCACAGCTGCATTGTGAAAGTATAATGGTTAGTGGTTACATCCGACAAACATTGAAATAACATAAAAATTGTTAAAAGGTCTTGTTAAGACCTAACTAATATTGTCTTTACGCTAACACACAATTTGACATATATATTTCACAGTGTACTTAAGGATGGATACATAAATTGTCTTGAACATATTATTAAATATTATTCAAATATCAAATTATGTGACTCTATGCAAATACATGGCTCAGTTTCTCTGACCAGAAACGAAAGTAGATAAAATAGGGCTGGCACTGGTAATGTTTTAATAAATTAATCTCCAAAATTAACTTTGATTAATTTTGAACAATTTTTGTAAACCATGAACTCTGCTGGATTCAACTACTGGTAGTTGTTATCTTTCACAAAGAAAAATCATAAAAAGTGAATGAAGCAGTCTACATATCAGTACTCAAATTAGTAGTCTGATCATGAGGGCTTAAGTGCCAACTGCAGAACTAACACTATACAACAGTAGGCCTACTTTGGGAAATTAGTTATGTTAGTGATCTTAAGAAGTCCAAATTTGTATTCCAGTTGTAATCCATCAAAAAAATGTATTCAATAATTTTTTAATGATTAATCGATTAATTTCCACAGCCCTAAAATGAAACCACCATTACAATAGAAACGACCTAAATTAAACGTTCAGCAGTGAAATTAGAGGATTTCCAGGCATCAATGCAATCTAGATGGGCTGATATTCGTCATCATTGTCTGCTACTTTTAAGTACTCCTCGTAGGCTTTTTCGTCCATCAAAGCTTTCAGCTCGTCCATGTTTTTCACTTCAAGCTTGAACAACCAACCTGCACACACCGACGAAACTCTGTAACATTAAGCACTACAATATTCACTGTTAATTCTCAGACACACAACATTTCTGAAATGTACATAACACACAATACACAATTAGAACAACCGTAAGTTACGCTGCTGTTGGATACTGGCACAAACTTTGCCTTATATTTGAACATTTATTCACCACACAACCCCAGTGCTTGTGCATATAATAAATTAGCAAAGTGACAAAAATAAAAGCCAAAGTTCTGCATGGAATAATAATATAATAACTGCAATTGTAACAACTGCAATCAAACTTCTTAAATGTCTTCAAAATCTGGGAGTTGGAATACATTAGCAACCCCCACCTCATAATGTGGATAGGGGACTGCAACCCCTCCCCCCCCTAAGCAGTTATGCCCACAACGTCAGACAGCAAATGAAGAATATATCTTTATTTTGCCATTCAGGCAGCTCAGTGAATCAAACACATAATACAAAGCACCCAGCATACATCCAGGACGTAAGAACAATCAGACATACACACACACAAAACATAAAAATACCCATAAAATATAAATATCAACACAAGATCGTCAAGCCCTACTTGAGGATAAGTACTGTCCGTGGCTAGCTAGCTGCAATATCATGGACACAAACAAACCCATGTGACCTTGACCTCTGACCTACAACCTTGAAATTCAACAGGCTTCTGAAGGTTGTCAATGTTCATGTTCACGCATCCGCGCCTTCAGTGGAAGGAACACAAAAACCCATGTGACCTTGACCTCTGAGTATTTAACAGCGTTCTATATGTTGTCAAGGTACATGTTTGTGCGAAACATCATGAAGCTACATGTAGCGGTTCATGAGTTATCGTGTTAACAGAGAACACAAAAACTCTGTTGAAAAAATACTGTCGTTGCTACCGCAGACAGTAATAAAAATATACTACTGTTGTAAAGTTCGTACCCTCGTCATAGCATGACCGATTAACAAGTGCAGGAGTCTCTTCCACGGCGGTATTTTTCTCCGTTACTATGCCAGAGACTGGACAGAATACTTCGGACACGGCTTTAACACTCTCCAGTGCACCACACTCAGCTGAACACACAACACAGCGGTATACCAAACACCTTGCGCGGCAGATGTGTCATCATTTTGCAAATAACTCAATTCACACTGCACAATCACGGCACACTTGCTTTCAGTTCTTTAAACTTATTGGTCTGACGGCAGCAAAGGTGTGGGCCAACATATAATCAGCTCTATCGATCTCTAATGCTCAGCTGGGAGATCTTTAGGGCACCATCAACTAACGTGGGGAGAACGTGGAAAATGTTTGTGTGTCGTGTGCACATACAATCCCTGTTAGACAAACTCTATGACTTGCTTTTGCAGTAACAATTTCAACAAATGACGAAAATTTTCCTTTTCTCACTTAATGCAGCTCTGCTCTTTTCTTCTTACTTTCAACACTAACCACACCCACCTATATGATTAACCTATATAATTAACATGGAAAACGTTAAACAAAAAACACTATTACCGAACTGCTCCAACTCTGTGTCAACTTCAGGCAGCTGCGCATAAACAATGTCTCCTAATGTCTCCTACAACACAAAAAATTACCAAAATCACACAGGATGAAGCATGTAAAATACAAATTTTTATAAATAAGTTTATGACATCACAAAATTATAAATATATACAGGGTGATTCAAATCAAAATACCACAACATGAAAATCACAATATCTCGGTAGTGTCCGAATATTTTTGCACCAAATTTTCCTCATTCACTCAGCACACAATACTTTGTAAGCCTGCTTATTTCTGATGCATTTGGTTGCTATTTGGCGAAGTGTTACAGCATCAAATTCAATGTTTGATTTTCACTAGTCAACAGTGCAATTTATCAAATTTCTCACGAATTTCCAATGCCAAAAATGCTGTTAAAGTGCTCCACAAGCTTAGCTAGCTAATGAAAAATGATAAGCAGATTGCTATTACCGAGCTAAGATTCCAACCCTTTTAAGGAAAATCAATAACAATTATTCAGTGTCCAAAACCAATTTTGTGGAATGTCTGAATCCGCACTTGGTCCTTGTAGGATATTTTACTCATGACCAAATCTGTAATCCTAACCATGATTATGACTTAAGATATTGAAAAATTTATTAATTTTTTTGTCAAAGTACCCAAATAACTATGCCTACATCACAATGACATGACAACAACAGTGGTATTGGGCACTCGATTACTTTAGTAATAAAATCAGCATTTTGTACAGTCTGTACAGTTTCAAAATTCGTTCATGAAGTTTGCGTTTCCATCAATTTGAATACAGCACTAAGCAGCACACCTGTGCATGGTTGTCTTCTGAACAAATGAGCAAAGTTTGGGAGAAATATTCGCACATTTCTGAGATATTGTAATTTTCGTGCTGGGGTGTTTTTTGGTTCACCTTGTTTGATGTCCATGTTCTACAATGCACTGGACCAATGTGTACTAGGAAAATAAAACTAACAAACAGCAAGACAAGCTCATTGTAACTTATTAATTATATCTGCTATGAACATTTTAAAATGATATATGAGAAAATATACCGTAAGTAATTTAACACAAAAGTTTTTGGCATAGTGAAGTTGAGTTTAAAACCAATGTACTGTACTTGTATTTTAGATTTCATTGCATGTTCTATTTTACTTATTACTTGACTGCTGTACAAGATGCGCAATAATAAACAATTACAATAAATGATAATTTTTACATATGACCACTGTAGAAATCTATTAATACATGATTGAATTTCAGTGCAGCGGCTGATAATGTAAACTGCAAATAACGGTGACAATGATGATGGATGATCTTGATAATAAAATATTAGCTGATGAAAAATTACTATGGAAAACATGACATATGCTCTTACCTGTGCGTAATTACTCGCACCAACAGTTCCAATTTTACCGTCAACTGTGATCCACTCATGCTGTTCTGTGTACAAGCGATCTAAAATCAAATTAAACAAATTATGCACATATATGTTACTCTAACACACAAAGCTTACAAAAGGCTATGCCAATAAAGTGATTTATTATCTTTGACAAAAATGTCTACTTTTGTGTCTGGCAATGGTGGTGGGTTAGATCACCTGGTAAAGAAAGATGTCAGTCTGCATTGGTTGTATCATGAGAATGATGAATCAAAAAGTTTTGGGTTAAAGCAGTTTGTACACATTGCTAATGTATATGAACTCATCAGTTTCCTCCAGTTTTTACAGACAATTATCGGCACCTTTAAAACAACGTCCTGCAGTTTTCAGGTGGAACCAAAACTCTGTCACTGAATACGAGACCTAACAACTGAATAGACAGTGAGATAAAACAACCGTTCAAGCTAGAACACTGGAGCTGGATATGAACGCTAAGGCTGAGAGCCGACAGAAAACGTTGATGGTTAGTACAAAGTTCACGTACCAGCGTTTAGCACACTTGTCCTACAAATGAACCGCTGAAAGGCAGGTGAAACACATTTCGTCCTCAACGCCGGGAACAGTCTCCTGCTCAGCAGTCTTGAAGTTGTTACCACAAAAGACATTCTACGGCTACTTTTTACTGAACAACACACTGACAGAGTTTTCCGTTAATTACACAAATCAACGTCGAACTTCGTCGCATGTGAGGAAAAATTGTGATCATGAAGTGACAGAGATCACGACAAATAGGTCAAACGTAGCAGGTTCTAGGTCGGGTTATAACGGTTTGATGAAAAACCGAACAGGACAGAAAAAAGACATTCTGTAGATTGGACCGCAGAAATTTCGTAAAGATTTGACTGTTATACCAAACGCAGAGTGTCGGGGTGTATCGAATGACTTTTACCTTGCACGTGGATTCGGTGATTGTCCAAACAATAGTTTAACAGCTACAAAAATGACTGTCGAATGTTGAGTTCGTTGAATATATTGTAACTATGGTTTAACTATTCTATGCCGTTTGTTTATTTATCAGTTAGAAAAATTGTTTGCGGTGTTCGACTGTTTGTCGTACGTGGAAAATCATGAGTTAAATATAGTTTATGACAACACAAAATGTGTAACTCGTTGCTCATTTGATGAATATTAAAGTTGCGTAATGCCATCGCTGTACCACGGCGATTGTGTTACTAGTAACACACTGTAGTCTTGTTGTCATTCCAACTTCCAGTATTAAACTTGCGTTCAGGCAGTTCTGGTAGCATAGAAATTAGATGCCACATGTTGGAAAACAGCCACTGCTGCTTTTTAGTGTTGCACCAGCGTGCCCAAACTTTGTACAACTTGCCTGACTACTAGCTACTTGACCTGGAATGACAATAAAATCTGGTGTCAGTTTGGCCTGGACTGATAATAAATTTAACTGCCCGCCAGTCTGAAGATCCGCTGTTCCCAGATTTAGGCTGTGGTTACATGTGACACAAACACATTTAGCAAATGTTTTGTTTTTATTCTGCATGTAATTACATCAAAAATGCTCTAAGCTGTCATTTGCCCCCCAAAAAATTGTAAAAGCATTTTAGTAGGATTGTGCACTGATTGTAGATTGGAAGCAGTTGCATGACATTTTGCAAATATGTCTTTTGTTATTATTATTATTATTAGTGTTATTATTATTACTGTTATTAAGTTCAACTGGATGTGAAAATTGTAAAATTGAAGTTTAAGTTGTAAAGTGTAAACCATATTTCAATGAGGTTACATGACCATTTACTGTCTTTAATGCCTATTTACTGAGATTTCATGCATTTAATTGTAGAATTATGAGTTATGCTTGCATGTGTTGTATAGTATTTGTAGGTGGTAATGGCAGATACCAAACTCGGTACCATTCCAGACATTGCTCAGCAGCTTGATCTGCTGATTGTCAGATATTTTCAGACTCTGGCTGACGTATTTAAATACGAAGAGCTTCTGGAGAATGACATGAAGGATGGATTCTTTTACATGGCAAAGGTGATTGCAAAATGAATTATGTGTGTACAGTTCGTTTACATCATTGCATGTCCAGTTTTGTCTGATTCTCTCACTGTAGAATTTTATCTAACTAATGATAGCAGTTAAGACAATCAATGTCCAGGTTCAGTTGTTACTGTTACTTACTCGCACTTTGTAAATAATTATTGATTGTTTTTTCCAGGTGTTGTCATTTTTGTCTGCATATAGTGTATTTGTAGTAGACAATTCTGCTACATTAGCTGCAGCAATCAATTGTTGTTTAGTCCAGTTATGTAGACGTTTGTTAGTCAAGTCTGTGAGTCAAGGTTTAAAATGTTAAAACTCTCTGGTTGGTCAAATAATTGTGTATGATGTTTTACAGTAGATGTGTTATGTGATGGCACAGGCACGGTACTGTATGGGAAGTTCAAGAGTTGGCAAGCTGCAGTACAATGATAGAGATCTTGGCTGTGCTTTGGTACGTGTTGATGTTACGTCAGATTCTGACCATTCCTATAGCTTTCATCCTCAAACAAACATCCCACAATCCAACAGTGTTGAGCTGGCTGAGTCAGCTTCTGAAGTAAGTGGATCATCCGTGAATGATTCTGAACGCACAGTTTCAGAGGCTCGTTTGCCGTCGGGATTGCGTAAACGGAATGTATTTCCAGGTGACAGCAGCACGGTTGATTCCAGTGATCACGGTGATGAGACATCGTTGGTTGATGATGTGAAGAAATTGGCCATCACTGGAGAGAAGCCAAGGAAAGACGACCATGACAGCAAGTCTGCACTGACTCGAGACCCACTGCACTGGTTTGGTATTCTAGTCCCAATGCCACTGAGGCAGAGTCAAGCTGCATTCCAACGTGCCATTGACACAGTGTGTAAGATAGCCTCATTACATGCTCAGCTGCTGGATATCCGTGAACAGTATCGTACGACTCTCAAAGCAAAACATCGGCTTTCAGCTTCAGCTGCTGATGATGAAGACACGTGACTGGTAGAGTTTGTGTGGCCTGTTTGTGGTTGTTTGTTGCTGTTGTAATTTTCCTGTTCTACTTTCCGTCAGTTTGCACTTTGCAGGTTTATTTTGTGCTTCATTTTCTGAGGCAGTTTTGCTGATGAGATTTTAGCACAGTTGGCTGTTAGTAAGTGTTATCTTCTAGTGATATGACAGTCTGGTTCTGTAGCATTAAGACTGTGTTGTAGAAGCAAGTAATCCTTTGTTTGGACCGAATGTGTTTATAATATGCTTACAAGGTGTGTGGCTGTTTCCTGAGAAACCCATATTCTTCTGTATCATACTGAAGATGTTCATGTTTATAATTTCTGTAATAATGGAGTTTTTTGTTGAATTTTATTTCTTGGATTTTCTGTTCAACTTAGGCCTATAGTAAACTAAAACGGATACTCTAGTGTATGTAACTTCTTGTTAGTGCTTTGTAATTAGCGTTTACGTATTAAGTGGTCTAGAATGTAAGCCACAAAGCTTTGTCCTTACTGCATAAAATGTTGAAACTCTACTACTACAAGTCGGTCTTTTTGATGAAATTATGAAAGTTAGTTTCTTGCCTTTTGTCCACCACTTGATTGATCTTGAAGATTAGTTTGTGGTAAATAAGTCTGCTTACGGAAAAGAAATAGACCTAAAAAGCAAAAAGAAAGACCTAATGTGTACAGATAGGATTTAAATAGAACTTTGTTTTGTATTAACAAACAAAAATAGTTATGGAATAATGTGCTAATGCCTACGTATTTCTTCAGCTGTACCTCAAACTTGCATCATTTATTTGTTGATATTTTTTTCTGTGTGTTCTTAGGTCGCCTAGTATTTCTTCGGCTTCCATCATTGCGTGTAAACAGCTGTGTAGGACCTGTAGATGCAGGATCCAAGAGGTCACTCCGATTCATTCGCATCATAGCTTAATGGTGCAAGTCGACAAGAGCATAAATGACCACGTTATAATTAGACTGGCGGCGGGCGTAATCATCTTCATAAATTGTTATACAGTTTCGCTGCATTAGATACAGATTGATGACACAGGCAACAGTCGATCAGAGTTTAAGAATTCGGAGCTCAAGCACTCCACCATTAATTGCCTTACGTTTTGCCGTCTGATGTGGCCTGCGTGCACGTTTAAGTTAAACGTGCACGCACGCCACATCAGACGGCAAAACGTAAGGCAATTGTTTAACCGCGGTCTGCGCACTTCCAGTTGAACTCACAATCGCAGCTTCCAAAGTCTGGGGTAAATCAACAACACTTTGTCGTGTGATATGGCTAGGTTATGCACAAAACTTGTAATGTTCTCAGTGGCTAAAACTGTCGTAAAATGAAATTACAAAAAAAATAGAGACATTACACACAAAGACGGAGAACAAATACCGTCATGGACTAAACGTGTTTTAAACCAATATTATACTATTACAGCAGCAGGGGGCCGCCTTTTTACATGGATTTTAATACACTATAGTGATGGATCGAGGAACGCATTCCCTCCGTGGAAAAAGTGGCCGTGATGTCGCCGTTCGTCGCGTTCCCTTCCCGCTGCAATAGGACTACAGCCCACATCCGTGGCAACGATGATCGGCACGACATTGAGCCCGGTGTGTACGTCGTCGTCGAGCGACTGGATGGCGGGGCTCATGGCGTCGGACAGCACCGATAACGGGTTTAGCGATATGCCGACCACTCGTCTCGACTACAATTACATTGTCCGCCAACGATCGATGCCTGAGCAGTCTGCGATCAGCGCGGGCCTACGTGCCGGCTTGCTAGACAAGACAGACCGACAGTGCATGCATCTATGTGTCAAGTCAACTCAAGTCAGACAGTGAGAGAGCTAGCGTCGCGACTGTCAACCACTGGTTGTACAACTTGTAGCCCCCATGCGACACCGACTATAGACAGTGGAGTTTCGAGGTTCAGCAGAATTAAACTGTTGCATCTTTTCAGTTTGTATCCGCGTATGTAAATTCGTTTTACGTGTAGAGTGATTCGAGAACAACCGTAGCCTTTTGCACACTTAAAGAAAGCTCTTCGAGGATATCGCTCGCGACAAACAGAGCAGTCGCGTAACAATGGGGTAGGCAGGGTAGGCAAAGTCCAGGGGGCCCCCGAGTGTAAGGGGCCCCCGAGTTCCAAGCAAAAAAATAATTACAGTAAAATGTAGGCATAACTATTCACACCATAGAATGTT
>Ga0209052_1000707_pt1 | contig 11051 bp, 10 predicted proteins | sample WorMetHEROISLAND_2_FD_187409 | JGI IMG/M metagenome (GOLD analysis project Ga0209052, IMG submission 187409) | Marine gutless worms symbiont microbial communities from Max Planck institute for Marine Microbiology, Germany - Olavius sp. 4 HERON... | ecosystem: Host-associated > Annelida >...
GGAAAGGGAAGGGAAGGAAAGGGAAGGGAAAGGGGAGGGGAAAGGAAGGGAGAGGAGGGGAGGAGGAGAACGACCTTACACACCACTGTCGCAAATTCCTGGCTACGCCACTGCTCAGAATGTACACATTCTATGAAGCTGTAAAGATAATACTTCACTGATCGTGACTTAGTACGACAACGACTTAGCCGTCACTGTCATCGCTGCAGTTATCATCCCCAAACGTGTCTTCGGACATCGCGACCATCTTCTGCGACTTAGCTACTGCCATCTGTGCCACGTGCTTCGCACACAGGCAGCTTGCACTGTTAACGTCGGCAGATGAGTCGCTCTGATTTGACATACTGACTGCCGTATCATCCGTCACTTCACCAGAACAGTGCACCAACGTCTCAGCTTCAGGACACGAGTTTACTGGATCCGCAATCCCACCAATGTCAGCACTGGCCACTGGCACGTGGCATTCTTCGGAAGCCAAACCGATATTATTTATGGTACGTGACATGGCAGAGCCGGTCTCTTCAAACTTGTGCTCTGGATTCTGCCGCAGCAATGCACAGCGCTCACGTTCCTGCGTGTCTTTTGCTCGGATGGCGATCACAGTTCGAAGCTCAGACAGAACTCGCAGGGCTTCCTGACTGTCCCTCTAAAAGCAGCAGAAAGTTTGGCACATGACGCAAAATCGAAAACAGCAATCTTGTCTGACAGTCCACATTAAAGAACAACTAGGAAAGCCTGTAAATGTGACATGTTACTCATTAATCAGTGAAGAAATTAACTAGAATAAACTGACTGAAGTTTTTTTGTGATTGGCGTTCATGCAATCAGCCCTTAGACTTTTGCTCTATTAAAGACTGTGACTAACACATCCTGCTCGTTTTCTAGACACTTCTGCCAACCATGCTTAAACAAAATCTTCCGATGTGCAACTAATTTCCTTATAATATACCTTTGGCCTTTCTCTACATTTATAGCCCCTCACCTTACAATCCAGGCATCATAATAATAGACAAATGAAAACAGTACAAATGTTTTCAATTAAAACTTTTTGTAGAATTTATACATGACACTCTCAGTGTACACATTGGCAGTGTTTAAAAAAGACAATTGTCTCATTAATACCAACATGAGGTTCAATATTTACCTTTTCCTCTTCAGAATACACTGGAATGCGATTTTCAGGGTCGTTATCCGCAGCTTCAGGAAAACCTTCAAACACCTGCAAACACAAGCATCTATCACATGAATGACAACAATTATAACAAGATCATCAAGCCTTGCCCACGGCTAAGTACTGTCCCTGGGCAGCCGCAGACGCACACAGAAAACACCAAAAAACTCATGTGACCTTTAACCGATGACATTGAAATTAAATAGGGTTCTAGAGGTTGTCAAGGTATATGTTCGTGCCATATATCATCAAGCTGAGTGTAGCGGTTCATGAGTTATCGTGCTAACAAACTTTTTTGCCCTATCTCGCAATGGTAAAGAATCCGAAAATATGGTCCTGTGACCTTGACCTTTGACCTATGATCTCTGGGTTTCATCAAGCTAAGTGCAGCTGCTCATGACTTATCAACAGTGCACTAAATTTCGGACAACTGTAGACTTCAATCGCGAATATCTCTGCAACGGATCAAGCAATCGACAAGCGGAAAACGGCGTTATGAACTACAATTTTTCCCATGTTAATGAAAACAATTTGGTGAACTATGGTCCACTAACGAAAAAATGACCTTGACCTTTGACCGATGACCAATAATGACACTAAAATTTAATACGATTCTAGAGTTTGGCAAGATATATGTTTATGCAAAAATTTCATAAAGCTATAATGCAGCGGTTCATGACTTATTGTGTCCACTCCAAAACCTTTTTTGCCCTATCTCGCAATGGTGACAAATCAGAAAATCCGGTCCTGTGACCTTAAATTTTCCGCCCTTGTACATGAATATGCAAAATTTCATCGAGCTAAGTGCAGTGGTTCATGAGTTATTGTGGTAACAGAGAAAAAAACACACAAAAACAATACTGACGACAGCTACCACAGACAGTAATAATGTTATAATAAAATGAGCAGACAGAGTATGCAAACTGACTAAGCTCTCATCACATATTTCAATTCAGTATTTAGTAACAGCCACATTTTAGCTGCTGTTCACAACAACTGACGCATTTACCATAAAGATATCCACAACACCTTAATTATGTTGCCACACTACCGTGGCAAACATCTAACAATAGTCAGAAGTCATGAACGAGGACAAACTCGGCGAAACTCGTGGATGGAAGCATAAAACAGTCAATGGATAGCTAATGCAGTCAATGATAAAGTCCACACCTAGGCATAAAGTGTACAGTAGGCCTAAATCTAAATTAAGTGCTCGAAATGTCCTCTTTTGACACGAACACACGCTCGCAAACGCTTGCGCCATTCATCGATGGCTTCATCCACGACAGACTGCTGCAGTCCACGCCACACGTCGATCAGACGCCCCTTCAGTTCGGTGATGTCACGAATTCTCGTTCAATATACCCTTTGCTGCATCATACCCCAGATTTTAGTCAACAGGATTCAGATCTTGGCTGTTCGGTGGCCACAGATCTGGTGCGATGAATTCTGGAGTATCACATTGAAGAAGCTGAAGAGTGTCTCGTGCTCTGTGTGCGGGTGCAATGTCTTGTTGAAAGACAAAGAAATGCCCGGACATTTCACGGATCGCAGGCAGCAGTTCCTGCGACAGCAACACTTCTCTGTAGTATTCTCCGTTCACCTTGATCCACAAAGATGAGATCAGTAACACCCAGCTTTGACACTGTTATTGATTCAAGATCATTTTGCTTTTTTTTCGAATTTACCATGGTAGTGCGGCAACATAATTAAGGTATTGTGGATATCTTTATGGTAGAATATTTAGAGAATTTTCTTATGAATATGGCAGTGAAAGAATTTTAAAAATCGGTTCATATTTCCCAAAGTTATGATAAAAAATCAAGTGTCTTGTTTTTTTTTGAGACACAGTGTACATGCTGCCTGCCAGCTGGTGCAGTTTTCGAATATAGACTGCACATAGTGCGAGACTGAGACCAGAAAACAGCGATCATGTGAAAGCAGTGACTATACTTAGCTGATGGCATGATGGTAAAGCAACAAAAAACTAAAAGTCAAAAAAAAACATCAAGAAGGGAACTGAATAATACCAAAAAAACGCAGAACAATAGACAAAATGCAGCACTGTACCTGATCTTCAATGTCCGGTGGACAGTTTGGGATAACAGGCAGTGGCTGGGCTGCAGTGTGTGATGCATGCTGATCAGTCTCCTGCCAAGCTGTCAACATCCATCATCGTGATACAACTACAATATATCTGTTTACTAGAGACTAGACAGATGGTCAACGTCAGTGTACTAAGCAATATCCAAGCAATGCAATGACTGACTAGTTTATTGAGCGACACAACAGACATAAAAATCTACAACAGTATCAAGACGGGAACAAAATGCGACACAAATTTAAATAAACACCAGTTTAAAAATGAAAAGTACCTGAACACATTACTGTCAGAATAAAATTATCATTGTTACCACATTAATGATACGTTTTCAGTACAGATTTCTTTGAAGTGCAGATATCAGTTACAACAACCACAAATAAAAATACTTCTGATATACTTAACTAGCCAAGTTTCCAAAACAACTGAAGGTTAAGTTGGGTCTCAAAATGTGAATTTTGTGATAGCTGTACAGTCACTCTTACTATGTCGAAAAAATACAAGAGCCCAGCTGTTGCTAGGGGAAGCTGACCATACTGCCTACACCCAAAAGATAATAAACATGAACGTAGTTTCTTACTTATTTACATAACTTCCCATATAACGTAAACTTCCGGCAACGCCCCGAATACTTGCAAAATGTGGTCAAACCGCTGCAGATAGCAACATGGTTACTATTGACAGCCCATAGGAAGTTACAAACGACCTGTCCAGCTGTACCGTCGCCGACCCTCTACGACATACCATTTAGCCACAATACATATGCTACAGACAGACAGACGACACGTCGTACTATAAGTCTGACCATTAGTACGGTCAGCTAAAAACTAGACAAATTTAAGACTTTGATTTGAAGGGGAATAATAACAGTATTCCTGACTGGGAGTCAGCACGCTGCCATCATGATGGTAAGCAAGAAGAACTCTTGCAACTCTGAAACTATGGTAATAAAGTGCTAATATACAAAGGCATACATTATTGTCATCATTGTTCTTATCATTATCAATATTAATAGTAACGGCAGTAGCAACAGTAGTACTATTTATATGCCAGATATCAATAGATCACATAATGGTCATAGAAACACCATTCATCAAATTATCCATCAATCATACATCGTTACAAATAACTAAAGATTATTGTCAGTGATATAACGCACTGTGTATGCACTATACAGATTCAGAATTGGACATGACATACATTATTAGGGAATTACTGTGTGTAGAATTTGGACTTGCATCGATGCCTGTATGATGGTACTAAAATCGATAGTATAACTGTCACTCAATAAAGATTTATATTTTTTAAACTGTACTTTCTGTACAACTTTGTGATAAATAAATCCGAGAATGAAGTATACGTGTTTCGTCGGCGGACTGTTTGGTAGTTACGACGGTCAGTTTAGCGAGTTGGTTCAGAGCTTCGTCGTAGCAGTCTCTGCACGCCCTCAGTTCACACTGAGTCAACTGTAGACTGGACGTCAGCTCAGCCACTACATCAGTGCTCAGTGTATCCGCATCACCCACCGCCTCCGTACCAACCTGCTCCAGCGAACTGTCCACTGCCTCAATCCTGAATACAAGTGATGGGATGACGCGACGTGATTGTAGACTACTTTGCCCGTTGATAAACGTGGTTTAAATTGTAATCATTAATTACAATGGTTGCTAATCCTCCCGCTTACGATAAGGTTAGGATTACGATCCGATCAAAACGACAAGGTTTTATAAGTATAACAAATTATATTATGATAATAAACGTAAAATAACATATATACATGAACTATTTACAATATTAATACATTCCAATACGGGCTGGCACTTTCTGTCTATCAGTCTATACTCTTATAGCCAGCTCAGCAAGCAGCGCTATCGCAAGCAAGCTTCGTCAAGGTACTGAGTGACTGGCTGACGTGACTCGTAGATTAATCAGGCATTACCGCCTCAACTGGACTAAAAAAAAATTAGTGATGCACGGATCACGAATTCTGTGGACCGTTCATGTACAGCAGTGTTCCAATAGAGCATAGAAAGCAAGCGTACAATATTGCATCGTTGAACAATTAGTATATGCAATATTATTCCTACGCCAGCCATGTTAAACATTACTAGGCTCTATGCGATAAGAAATATAGTTGGGCACTTCTATGTCATTACAGTGATGTGCACTAGTCGTATAGCATTACTCTTAGCCACTTATCTGCCAGATCAGTGAGGCACAGCGTTTTTGAGTCATGGGTCAAATAGCAGGGTCTTAAAGTCACAGTGGGCCAAAACAACGCATAATTAGGCTCCAAAGGATTTCGTTTTTGACAAAAAACTGACGAAATGACGAAAACTGGCCATCGTGGCGAAAATACTGATTTTGGGTGAAATTTGACAAAATTAGTGACACTCGGGATTTGTGGCAAAATTTTTGATGAAATTTGCACTTTTTGACTAACAAAGAATGGCATTTTTAGCGGCAAAATCTGGCGGAGATCTAGAGAAAGCATTAAATCACATGTTTAACCATGTGACATTCTAGAATATAATGATTAATGAGCTGCCAACTCACAGTGTGATTCCAAGCAAAAAGAGCAACTGTTCAGGATACCCAATATTCAGCAGTCACCTGTTTTTTTTTCTTGAGAAAAATAGAAGCCAAAAGCCTCAAACTGTTTTGGCAAGACTTCATAAAATAAGTTAACAGCAGTAACATTTATACATTTATACACTGCTAAAAGGGCCTAATTTTCGGATGGCGAAAAACTGCGAAAATTCGGGATTTGTGGCAAAAGTTTTGACAAAATTTGCAATTTTTGACGAACGAAAAATGGCATTTTTACCGCAAAATCCTTTGGAGGATATGCATAATGCATAATGCTATGACATCATTAATGACTATAAAAACAGCAGACATGTAATGTGTTGTGTATTTTACCGAGCTCTGTTGTGTGTTCCCGGCCAACACTGGAAGTGTTGGCCACTGAAAAGTAAGTCCAAAAAGCAAGCGAGTAAGGCAATAAATGAATAATTTCCAAGGCATACAATTTCATATATCATATTTTTGGTGTTTTCTCTAGATATTGTTGGCCAGATAACACCGCGCCACACGGCTGAGTGAGGCCCACAGGCTGGACGTTACACACCACTGAGTCAAATTATCATCAGCACCTTTTAATAATATTTACACACAGTTGTAGATGAATAAAAGACTGCCACTCCAATTAAAGAATATTAATAATTCGCAGAAAAAAAAACAAACACAAAACAGTATGCCATGGAAGGCTGTAAACAACAATAAACTGCATAGAGCACGGAAAAAATTAGCACTGTAAATTCCTGTAATTTCAAAAGCAAAGATATTGCAATTAACTAACAAAGTTTGCAAGTAGTGCACAAGCAAAACTGACAAAAATTCAAGAGGAGAAAATATAACTAGTTAGTAGTGAAATGTAACAACTTGCCTCTGCATAGCTGCCTGTAAGTGCAGGTACAAGCTGTGAACAGCAGTGTAGACAGGTCGAGACGTTGTCAACGATCGTCGGCCTCTGCGTGCACTGGTCTGTCGGTCAACACTCTCTAGCTTCATCTCCAGCTTTCTGTGAAGTGTATAGCTACGATCAAGCGGTCGATAGTTGTCCCGATAAACAGCGGCCAGCTTCTGTAACAGCTTCAACTGATCAATGAAACCTGCAAAGCACACAAAATAAACAATGTCATCATTGTCAACATGTGCCACAGTTTGCTTCTAGTATACATTATGTATGCGCAGTGGCGTCGTCGGTTAAAAAACTAGGCAGGCAGGAAGTTGCAAGTTTCCGACAGACAGCTACAAATTTCCATAAGAGGAGATTACGGTTGCTCAAAATTCCATTTTCCCCCTGAATTTCCCCAAAATAGGGTTATTCAGCCCAAATTTTGCATTTTTTGATAAAATTTGTTGGAACAAAAAAAATTTGCGGAAATTTTCTGACAGCCCAAAATTCAGAGGAACATGATGCCTCTGATTATGCACACAACAATAATTTTTACAAATGTACAAAACAGCTGTTTAAAATTAGTAATGGCAACCTGTAGGAAGTAAGACATCGAAAAGAACAAAAATCATATAATGTGCCTATACCTATCATCACATAGAAAGTCTGCAAAGCACCATATCTCACTCACTTATGCCCGGCTTTGGAAACTAGGGGTAAATCTTGGGTTAATTAACCCGAGATAGGACGGTTATCCCAAGGGTAAATCTCAGAGTAAGTTTTGGCGTTTTTGAAACTCGGGTTAGCCCCGGGTTTACTAACCCCAGCGTAACTCAGCAAACTATGTAAACAGGCATTTGATTGGATGACAACGACCACGTGACTTTGTGAGAAGCCAAGTTTATTTATTGTTTGGTCGTTTTCAGTGCTGCCACCTAGCGAATGACTCAGATACAAAGCACTATTTACAATGTAACAAGCAACACTATAGTAACCATAAAATGTTTTTGCAGACATATAGCAACCTCAATATGATGTTAAACAAAAATGATGATATTAAACGAAATATGAGTAATTAATATATATTGATATTAACTATATTTTTAAAAATGATGATTTTAAACAAAATGTTTATGTTCCATTATCAACTTAATCAGAACACCGGCTGTAAATTGAAATGTTGTTAATATGAATAGGAAGCGAAAGAGATTAACAAATCGTCATCAAAGTGAGCAACCATCTTACTTGCCCCAATTTTACCCCTGTTACCCTGCTGATGATTTCAGGTTAACTTTCGGCAAGTTACGAGTTTATCCCAGGGTTAAAGGTTTCGAAAACGCTGTTTTTTCTTAACCCAGGGGTAACTCAAGATTCGCGGGTTACACCTGGTTTCAAAAACCGGGCATTAGTGTTGATGAATCTGCATGAACTTGGTGGTGCTTGCATTCATCCAATTGCGAGTTGCAACAAATTCTCTTGCAACCGATTCAATGGTTTCGATTTTGAAGGGAGTCAGTGTGCTGGTGATACACAGACTCAATATTAAAAACGCAACTATTGGTCTGTAGAATGTCGCAATGTTAAAACATACGGCCTAAGGCTACACTGAATTATTGTTTGTACGAATTTTTCAATTAACTTTTAATCAACAGCAAAAACAGTTCAACGAGAACAAAACGAAAACTACACATTGTGCACTTACAGCATGAACTTTAGCTGTTTAAATAACAGTTAAATAAAAAGTTACAATTCAAACCAAAAGTCCAGTGCAATGACAGCACAAACCGGTTGCAGTAGCTCGACGTGGCTCATCTGAGACTGCAAGACAGAGCAGACAGAGAAGACGGAGAAACTCGGAGCAGTGAGCACCAGCCAACTGCATCAGACTCTGCCAGACAGACAGACAGACACAGAGTGACAGAGAGATACACAGACACACAGACAGACACACACATTCACAGCTAACGCAACAATCTACTAGCAATGTCAGCACTACAGCTGCACTGAATAACAATTGCTACTATGCAGCCAAATACAGCTAGCCAGCCAAAACACATTTATCAGGGTGACCACTCTCCAGACACTCTGAAATTCATTGACATTTCCCTGACAATGTGCGGCACTCATGCCCATATTAAGTGGTACTCATAGCATGCCTGTAGTACTAGTTTTAATGTAAATGATCAGACTATCAAGTTCAATTATCTCACAATTAATGATTACGGAGGATGAAATCACTATGTATATATGTAGCTATGCACTGTTTTTTGAAGGAAATGCTAAGGAAATGACACTTTTCTATGACAAGATCTTTTCCCTGACATTTCCCTGACAATTCCCTGACTGTTAACAACATCCCTGACATTTCCCTAACATGCTTCAAATTCCCTGACATTTCCAGGTTTTCAAGACAAGTGGTCACCCTGATTAATATAGTGTCATATGTCAGGAACCAATCAGAGGCACATGATGGCAGAGACTAGATGTTCATGGTTAGTACAGCCGAACTTCAGTCGCTCAACCACGGACTGAACTCAGCATGGCGACACGCCCAAGATCAACAATGATGGACGCAGCTTGTGGAAACCGCTACGCTCCAGTCTGGGGCTTGCCCGTCATGATGACGATGAATGTCAAACAGTTCAGTTTTCAAATTACACTTAAAGGTGCTGAGAAGTTTGGCGGATCTACAGTTATACGACAGTGAGTTCCAGACAGAAAGAGCGCTAACGCTAAAGGCTTTCACGGATAATGCTAGCGCCAACCAAAGTACAGAGAGTAACAATCTGTCTGATGACCGCAATGTGGGTACAAGTGCTGCCGAACAACTAAAACATCTGCTGCTAGTATAGAAAGTAAAGTAATGATTATGCACAAATTATACACAAATATGAATATTCAGATCAGAATATTCAGATAATTACAGGCACTATTCGGCCAATATTCGCTCAGGACCGAGGACGATGGAAGCAACTCGTGGAAACGGCTATGCTCCAGTCAGGGGCACGCCCGCGGTGATGATGATGATTCGCCCAACAACGAATACAAATTAAACAGTCATTACAGCTCAGGTCAGTACCCTAATAAATTCACAAAAATGCCAGTTTACAGACATGAAATGCAACCTTTAATGAACTGAGACAGAAATCGTTGGTGGCGACACGAAGAGCATCTTGATCATCATCTGGCACAGTGATTGAAGGCCCATAATCAGCCAACGGAATAGTTGCCAGGTAGTTGTGTGCACCTTCCAGTTCAACTTCAGCAGGAAATCTAGCAGTTACATAGGAATTCACAGCGTGCAAATAATCATATGATTAAAACATTCTGTTAGTACGACATGTTTCAGTGCTTTGACACTGTTAGTTGTCCCAGAGTGAGCATCGACACACATCATTTTAATGGCAAATTTGTAAGCCAGTTCCCTATTGATACTTCAGTGATCCTTATCTAGAGCATGCTCAGAGACATGCCAGAACTCTCCATATTCCTTTAACACAATTCCACGAGGTACTCTTTAATGACGTGTATCCATCCAAAGTGCAAAAAAATCCCTCTCTGGTGATGTCCAAGTGTTTCCAGCAAAAAATGGCCAGGGCCAACTATACTGACGCCAGACGTCAAGAGTAATAGTAGCAGTAGCTGCAACAGCAGTACAAAGGACTAATCAGTACATGGCAGAGAACTGACTGCCCATCAAACACCACACTTACACAGCACTAACTAGAAGGCCATCCGGAAAGTAAAAACCGCTGCCAACAGCAACTCACTATGTCAATTTTTTCCACTGTGTTCGCCAGGTGGTAGCACTATATTCATTGGAGGTCTGCCCTATCTGGCAATAGTAAAGAATCATTCAATTTAATCCTGGATCCAGATGCTGATCCGGATCACCACCGAAATCTAATCACCTATAAGTTGGGCCTGTAGGTATAGAGTTAATACCCAACACCAATGGTTAAAGGGTTAATAGCATTCGGCAGCAGCGAGTCAATAGGGAAGGACGCAGCTCAGTAGACAAAGGAAGAGAAAGCTACAGAGGAGAAAGCCTCCCCCCTGACTAATACAACAGTCATTACAGGCCAAGTCCAACCTTCGCTGAAAATTTCAGCCAAATCCACCTGTGACTTTTTGCGTAATCCTGCCAACAAACCAACATTCAGATAGAAAAAATAAACGCCTGGTATCACATAAACTCCTTAGCTGAAGACTCATAAGCACACAGCAAGGATACTGGTTGAGCAGTGCAGTGGTTGAAGTCTTCACGGCAAGCATAACGTTGCGTGTGTGAATGAATAGAACCTGTCTCAAGTTGGCAC
>Ga0209052_1000708_pt1 | contig 11048 bp, 8 predicted proteins | sample WorMetHEROISLAND_2_FD_187409 | JGI IMG/M metagenome (GOLD analysis project Ga0209052, IMG submission 187409) | Marine gutless worms symbiont microbial communities from Max Planck institute for Marine Microbiology, Germany - Olavius sp. 4 HERON... | ecosystem: Host-associated > Annelida >...
CAGAACAAAGCAACGTTAACGTGCAGCATAAACCAGTGATATCAACAAGAACTTGACCCTCAAGGCAAAGGACAAGGCCAAGACGAAGGACTTGACCTTCAAGGCCAAGGCCTCGAAATTTGTCCTCTAGGATACCTCAAGGTCAAGGACCAAGGCCTAGGACAACAACACTGACATAAACGGGTGGTAAGTGACGACTGAAATCTTACCTCTCAAGACGGACTTTTCCGTGAGATCCGTACAAGCGCTGAAGATGACATGTTTGGCACAGACTACGAACTCATCAAAGCGCTGCTGGGCATAGAGAAGACTGCAGCTTGGCACTAGCAGGCGAACATCCTTGCAACACACGACCAGATCATTCACCAACGAATTGAAACTATGAATACTGTGAAACGATAAGATACGATTTGTACTGGAAAAATGACAGGCAAGCTGCCAGTTCAATCTAGCACATAAACAAAGAAAATCTATAACTGTTTTAAATTGAACTGAAAACAGAAAAAAATAACCTCAAAACTTTTCTTTAAGTCAAATCCTACCCTCCATAGACATCTGGCACCTCTTCAGACTGATTTCATGGACTGCTTTACGGTTGTTTCTTCGTTTCAGTTTTTTTTTCTAGTTTCAGTTATCGTTATTTCGTTCTTCTTTAGTTTTTCTATCTGAGGCCTCTTATCTCTCGCATAACCATCTGCTTCTTGACTTTTATATTTTTTACTTTTTTTAGTTCCATACCGTATCGCACACTGACCGCGTTCGAGGTTATTACAGTTTTTTAGTTAACGTGCTATAAAAATTACTTACTTACTTACTTACTTATTTCTACTGACAGTTATTGCACAGCTTCTGTCACATCCTGTTCTGTGATCCAATGAAAGAAATCAGCAAACATCTGACATTCTGAGCAGCAGAAATACATAGCAATGTGTCGTGTAATACTGGCGGTGATAGGCGTCGATTATCGGCTAACACATAAAAAGTTAAGTGACGTTACACTATAGTGTGCACTAAAGCTTAGCTTAGAGCTTAGCGTAATCTAGCGCACTTAATCACTATAATCACTTAGGCGCCGAAAACTCCCTTTTGTATCAGAGGTTTCTTGGAGCTGAGAAACTGAGGAGGCAATGTGAGTAAACAACTTGCCCAAGGTTGCTAGCCAATTGAATAGTGGCACGACCCGGGAATCGAACCCGGATCTCCGAGTTCGAATTACAAGCGCGCTAACCACTAAGCCACTGAGCCACATTACTGCTAAGACATCTCTGTTAACACTTTTCCCGTTTCTCCAAGTTAAGCCGTGCATCAAGGAATAACTTTTTGGGGATTGTTTTTACAGGGCAGGCGGTCTTCCTGTCACCCAACCAGAAGCTGTCACTGCCATCGAAGTGTTGGGGGAAAGTATATTTTATAAGACAAAAACTTTATAATGAAAAAAAGAAAATGTGGAAGTAACCAACAAACTTACTACATCAGCTTCTTCGGTTCCAGCTGAAACAAATACATAATGTAACATTAACCAACTGTCCGATGGAAAAACACCCCAAAAAAACTCATGTTGCCTTGACCTTTAACCTATGACCTTGAAATTCAATAGGGTTCTAGAGGCTGTCAAGGAACATGTGCGCACAAAATTTCATCAAGCTAAGTGCAACGGTTCACGAGTTATCAACAGTGCACTAGATTTCAGACAACTCTAGACTTTGGGATGAATATATATCTCTGGAATAAGCGGTTCGTGAGTTATCATGCTAACAGAGAAAAGACAACTCTAACGAAAACAATACAGTCCGTCGCCACCGTGCGGACAGTAACAAGTACATAATGTTTGCTACTCACAATGCAACTCACGTGGTCACTATCGACCAATCAGATGGCTGTTTACAAAGTTTTCCCAGTTACCCCTGAGTTAGTAAACCCGGCGGTAACCAAAGTTTCAACAATGCCAAAACTTATCCCGAGATTTACGCTCCGTGTGACCCTCCGATCTCGGGTTAACTAACAAGAGATTTACCCCGCGTTTCAAAAACTGGGCATTGGTGTTTTAGCAACTTGAGTTACCCCTGGGTTTACTGAATTAAATTAAAGATGATAGATATACCTGCGCTGATTGGCTGAGGCAGAAGGGCTCGCAGGGCGTCGTCAGGGTGGCCGAGCTGTTGATGCAAGGCAGACAACGAGATACGGGCCGACGAATGTGTAGGAACCAGCTTGATAACTTCCTCATACGCAGCAATAGCAGCCAGCTTGTCTTGCAGGGCATTCAGACACTCAGCGTAGCGCAGCCAGACCGCCGGCTGCAACAGCCAATCAGCACGCGGTAACGACGAACAACAGCCAATCAGCACGCAGCGTACCAATGAGCGTACAGTAACCATGACTGCTTTGAAGAAATGGTGCAACTGCAGCTGATTAATGAAGCAGGCAATTCCTGACACTTTCTGCCGATTGATAACTAAAACTTATGGAATTTTGTCAAGTTAATTTTGACTACAAATAAAAGCGATCAACAAGCTACAAATAAACTACACCACGCATCGATGTGCATTCCTGCTACAGATACTACGCTAAAAATAATGCAAACAAAACTAAGTACTGTCCGCAGGTAGGCGCAGTATGACACACACAGAAAAAAACCAAAAAAACCCACGTGACCTTGACCTTTGATGAACTTGAAATTCAATAGGTTGTCAAGGTACATGTGCATGCAAAATTTCATCAAGCTAAGTGCAGCGGTTCATGAGTTATCAACAGTCTACTAGATTTTGGACAACCATAGAGTTCGATTACAAATATCTCTGGGACGGATCAAACAATTGACAAGCGGAAAACGGCGTTAGCAACTACGATTTTTTCCACGTTCAATGAAAACAATTTGGTGAACTTCAGTGCACTAACGAAAATATGACCTTGACCTTTGACCTTGAATTTTAACAGGGTTCGTGCGGTGGTCAAGATACACGTGCGTGCAAAATTTCATCAAGCTGAGTATAGCAGTTCATGAGTTATCATGGTCGAAGAGAAGAAAAAACTCCGACGAAAACAATACAGTCCGCCGCGGACAGTAAAAATAACGCAAGGAAAAACATGTTTTAGAAGCAGCACAAACCATATTATAGTTTGCCGACGAGACCAAACTGACAAGCAACGGCTTTGCGGACGTGTACAACCCTACGCTCATGTACGCTTCAGAAATGTCCAAGTACAGATCGCCGACAGCATCGGGATTCTCGGAACATATCTCACCCAGTATTTCCTGACAAAAAAGAAATTAATCGGCTTACAGAACTGCACCGAACATACGAAAAACAACATCACATCTTCACAGTAGAATTCAGCAAAGTTAACAGTTCGCAAAATCAGTTGACCTAATGCATTTTGCATTTGTACAGAACCGTGACGTCAAAGTTTCACGAACGAAACTAGAGCATGTAAAATTACGCTGGTATTTCTTTTCTGTTGTTTGAATAATGACCCGTGTCTTTCATACAGTGAAGTATGTTGTCATTTAACCTAAGAATGCAAGAATGGACAAGGCTCGGTGATAGATCGTTCGCAGTCGCCAGCCCACGAGTCTGGAACTGTTTGCCTGCTGCGCTGCGAGCGGTCGAAGACTACGAACAGTTCAAAAAGCTGCTAAAACACATCTGTTCAATTAGGCTTAGTGACTTTTTGCTCCTAGGCGCCGTGTACAAATTGACTTTATTATTATTATTACTATTATTATTATTATTAGACCAATAAGACACATACGGCGAAGCAATCGAGATAGCCGACGTGAATCAAAGATACGATCAACTTTGCTTTCAAATCAATTTTCATATCTTCGGCGACAGTTAACCTGCCAAAATAACATATATTATTTACAGAACAAATACTGCAAAATAAACCACCGATGACTGTGACGCAGTGTTATTGTCCGTGGCCTGGGTCCTTGGACTTGATGTGTCCTCAAAGATGAATTTTAATTCCTTGCCCTTGACCTCGATGGTCAAGTCCTTGTTAATAACACTGATGTGACGATCTCTCTGTATATAAATTCAGGTTCAAAACTCGCTCGTTCAATACTGCATACAGTTAACTTACCTGCTGCGCTAGCACCTCTCAAGCAAAAGCACTATGGCACTCTACAAGCAATTTATTATTAGCAGCATTATTTCTAACCCTCAGCATTCCGTTCCCGAGTGAGCCTAAAAATTAACTAAGCAAATGGATCTGGCGTGACCATCAGTAGTATGGCTCATCCTTAACGTATAACCTTGAAATTCAACTGGATTCTAGGGATTGTCAAAATACATGTGCATGCAAAATTTCATGAAGCTAAGTCCAGCGGTTCAATAGTTAACAACAGTAAACTATATTTCGGACTACTGCAGACTTTGATCGTGAATATCTCTGAAACGGATAAAGCAGTCAACAAGTGCAAAACAGCGTTATCGACTACGATTTTGTTCATGTTCGACCAAATCAATTTGATAAACTTTGGTCCACTAACGAGAAAATGACCTTGACGATTTTTCCATGCTTGATGAAAAAATTTGGTAAACTTTGGTCTACCAGTGATAAATGACCTTGACCATTGACCTATGACCTTGATATTCAATAGCTTTCATGCAGTTGTCAATGTACTTGTTCATGCAGAATATCATCAAGCTGAGTGCTGCGGTTAATGAGTTATCGTGCTAATGAACTTGTTTGCCCTATCTCACAATGGTAAAGAATCCAAAAATACGGTCCTATGACCTTGACCTTTAACCCATAACCTTGAAATTCAATAGGGTTCGGGCGGTGGTCGAGATACATGCTCCTGCAAAATTCTATCAAGCTGCATGCAGCGGTTCATGGTTATCGTGGTAACCAAGAAAAAAAAACAGTAAAAATAGTCACAACAGACCCACCGTATAGGCTGACAACTTGGAAGTGATGATATAGGATGTTCTGTATTTGACATCAGAAATGTGTCGTCGGCATAAAATAGGCACACTCCACAGTACTGAATTAGAACCTGTAATCAAACAAACATCACCGTTTCAGTTATCGTTATTTCCTTCTTTTTTAGTTTTTCGAGCCTCAGGCTTCTTATCTCTCCCACAACCACCTGTTTCTTGATTTTTTTTATTTTTTACTTTTTTAGTTCCATTCGAAACATTTTCACTTTTTTAGTTTACATACTAGATTAAACTAGCAGCTTGCCTGGCAGTTTTTCAGTGCAAATCGTCTATCGTATTGAAAAAAATTCATTGCAACAAAGTAACTACTACAGCGATTTATAGACAGAATGCAAATTACAAATAGCTGCATGTAGGAATTATCTGACATAAAATTCTGATACAATTTGCGATATGCAGAGAAGACATATTGGAGTAACATCGCAAAAAAATGCAAATATATCAGTGAAACAAAATGAGAAAAGTATACAAACAAATTGGACACATTTACCAGAAGAGATTTGTCATACTGAGATTTGATGAAGTGGAGATCCAGCAAGCAATTTATATCTGAAATGTCAGAGACAACCACATAATTACATAATTCTAGCACTCACTGATCATGCCACACTTATACAGGGTGAGTCAAATTAAAATACCCCAACAGGAAAATAATGATATCTGTGTAGTGTAGTATGCACAAAATTTTCCTCGCTCACTTAGCACACAATACTTCATAATCGTGCTCAATTCTGCTACATTTAGTTGATATTTGGCGAAGTGGTGCAGCATCAAATTCAATGTTTGACATTCAGCAGTCAACAGTGCAATGTATCAAACTTCTCATGTATTTCCAACGCTGAAAAACACTGTTAAAGTGCAGCACAAACTTAACTAACTTATGAATATTGATAAGCAGATTGCCTTTACCAAGCTAAGCTTCCAACCCTTTTCAGAAAAATTTTTTAACAATTATTCAGTATCCCCAACTAGTGCATGCAGAAGCACACATTGCGTGAGGTGGGAACTTGAATGGTCATTTGATGGCCAGTTGTTTCAGGAATATTTGTACCAAAAATTATTCAAATCTGATGAACCTTCATCTAGTTACAATCAATAATGTCGGGGATCCTTTTTAGGGTCACAGTGTAATATAATCAAAGCAGATGATAAGCAACCTCCAGCCGTTATTGCTGCCGAGTGCTTCTGCAATGCTTTCATCATGACCGATATTGCCTTGTCAACGTCGCCGCTTTCACTGTACCACTGAAACAACATGAAACCACTCAACACTAGCATACAACCAAACTTTTGTCCATATCTTTGGCAAATATTGACCGATTTCAACAAGAACATCAAGCATTGCTCATGGCTAAGTACGGTCCGCGGGTAGCCGCAGCATCATGCACACAGAAAAACACAAAAAACCATGTGACCTTGGCGTTTGACCGATGACCTTCAAATTCAATAGGGTTCTAAAGGTTGTCGAGGTACGTGAGCGTGCAAAATTTCATCAAGCTAAGTTATCAACAGTGCACTATAATCCGAAAATACGGTCCTGTGACCTTGACCTTTGACCTTGAAATTCTTTGGGTTTTGTGCTGTTGTCAAGGAACAACTGGAACATGTTCAGGCAAAATTTCATGGAGCTATGTGCAGCGCTTCATCAGTTATCGTGCTAACAGTGAAAAAACTCCAAAGAAAGCAATACAGTCCATCGCTACCATGCGGACAGTAAAAATTCTTTCACTGGCACACACTGTGAACACGTTGCAATAATGGGATTATTAAATATCCCACCACAACTCAACTGCGTTGCTACACTACAATCACAGCCGTTTACTGTGAACTCTGGTTACATCGGGGTTGTGCATTGGGCCGAACTGTGTGCTATGTAAGGTATTTTGTCACTGTATTAAAAATTATTACTTACCATAATATCGTCTGCATTTGTTGATAAATACCAGAAGTGTATCTAAAACTAAAGGTACCAATTTCAAATAGAATATTACTAGAAAATTATTTCGGAAGACAAGTTTTTGCACGAATTATTTCTGACTGTGGTGATTTCTAAAAATGTATATTTCACGTGGTAGTGTAGCGACGCAGTTAAGGTGTGGTGGGATATTTAACGACCACGTTATTGCGACGTGGCCACAGTGTGTGCCACTGAGGGAATTTTTGAAATCGGAAACGACCTGGACTAGTTGTCGGACTATCTGCAGGTAGCCGGAGACGTCACTGTCAGGCAGCAGTGACAGGATGTGCAGCTGGCACTCGGTCGCCTGCTTCATCGTTCCATGGACAGACACAAGCCGATGTTTCGTCAGCCAGTATTCCAGCACGCCCAGTTCCAGCTTAGTCACTACAGACTCACACACGCGCCACACATCAGTAAGTGGCGTGGCGTTACAGTAACCAGAACATCAGCAATGTAACTTTGTTTTTCGTTCTTCCAGTTATTCATAACCTGCAATTCAGCAATTTGCTGCGTTGTAATTTTCTGTTTATTGCCATTGGCGTTTGACCGTTCAGAAATAAAGGATTACGTACTTACTTACTAACTTCCCATTTGGTGGCGTGGCGTAGCAACAACGTGTTGTGGAATCAATGAAGTTCAGTTGCTCTACACCGGGCCCAGTTAGTACTTGGATGGGTGACTGTCTATGGACAGGAAACCATCTCGGTATGAAGCCAGCCAGCTAGGTCGACTCAGCCTTCTACCCTCCATTTTATCGTCCAACATAGAACACGTTCTATATTCTCGATGATAAAATCGGCCAACTTTTTGGATATCGGTCACCATGATGATTGTTAACAGTGGGAGATGAATACTTATTGGCACGGCCCAATAGCAAAATTCTACCAGCTATACGTACTTCACTCATAGTGAAATAATGAAACAAACCATCTCCACTGTGTACGACAGTGTGTTTGGGGTGATATAATATTTGAGATGTAAGATTAAGGTTAGCTAGGGTAAGGATAGGGTTATCTATGATACGATATGATATGATAAATGATTTGCACTGGAGAACTGGTAGCATTTAATCTAGCACAAAAAAATTAAATGGAACTGCAAATGTTATTAATGGGGATAAAATGAGACAAACTGAATGTAAGTAGTGTTATGTGAAACATAAAAAGTCCAGAAACGGATGGTTATGAAAGAGATAGAGGCCTGAGATCAGAAAAACTAAAAAGGAACGAAATAGCGAGAACATAAACAACAATAAAACTGAAACAAGAAAAAAACAAGTCCAGATATCCATAAAATAAGTCCGAAAGGGGTGCCATAGTGAGCCTTAGCTATAGCAAACCCTCCCCATCATGAGTACTACTAATACTGCAGAAATTTCAACGGCTTAACACTTGCCTAACACATAGAGTTAGCAGCGTGAAAGCAAAAGCAGGAAGATACATATATGCTACAGATGACAGGCACCTCGGTCATAGCAGAACATTGCTTGTTCGATGTTGTTCATTTCGTGAAATTCTTGTCCAAGAGCGTACCAGTCATCGGCGTCTGTCTGCTTCAAGTGTGCTACGATCAGCTGGCACTGAAACCATCGATCCATCAATCCATCAATCAATCAATCAATCAATCAATCAATCAATCAATCAATCAATCAATCCATCCATCAATCCATCCATCCATCCATCCATCCATCCATCCATCCATATTCCATCCCTCCATCCATCCAATCACATTCCAATGCCAATCAATGTCAACCAAATATTTATATAGCGCCAAAAGTCAAAGGTCGAATCTGAGGCGCTGGCGTGTGGGTGACTAGACGTGATAGGCAGAAGAGAAAAGGCGAGATTTAAGGCGGGATTGAAAAGTGACAAGACTGTCAGATGAGCGGATATGCAGAGAGATAGAATTCCAATTACTTAGGCGAAGATACACAAAAAGCTCGAGAGGCAAAAGACGATTTAACACAGGAAGGAACAGCAAGAAGGTGACAATTAGTAGATCGTAAACATCTAGAATCTAGATAGCTCATAAATGCCGATTAAATCTGCTAAATAATACGGCTGTCTTGTGTGAAATGCCTTATATGTCAATAGCGAAAGTTTGTAGATAAAACGCTGTCTGATTTCATCCATCCATCACAAATCACATATAAAATGTCCACATGCTGTGAACTACTTAGCAAGGATAATACAAGGAGGCAAAAATGAAACTGCTAAAATACCTGCATTCTTTTATCCGTGTCTCCCTTAGCGTCATAGATGTCAGCTAATGTCTGGAAAGGATCAGGAACATGTGGTGCTACAGATGAAACAAACACCAAACTGAGCACCAATAATGCACAGTATCAATGATTTGTTTATGATGATATACAGAATAAAACATGAAAAGTTATACACAAGTAACACATGAAGCATGGAATAACTTCAGAAAATTAAGCTGGTCAAATGAAACCCAAAGTACTAGTAAAAAGGTGTAAGGTATTTTCAACTGATAACTGTACCAAGAAGACTACCAAGCTGTTTTTTCATGCTCCAGCCTAACCTAACTAGCACGAAAAATACTGTGTTAGTTACAGTAAGCTATCAGAAACACTACTAAATAAATAAAATAAATATACATATTTATAAAGCGCCGCAATGCCGTAGCTCCAGAGATGCTAACAGTCACAGATTATAAAGGACACTGTCAAACCGTCTTGATGGCCCAAGAAATGAATCTCAAACATGCACGCCGAAAATCTTGAAACAATTCATTAAGCTGTACTAGTAGTACCTAGTACCTGGTACCTAGCCTAGTAGTACTAGTGATAGTACTAGTACTAGCAGTGGCAGCAGAAGCAGTAGCAGTAGAAATAGCATAATGGTGACATCAAAGTGTGGTCCCTCTTACTGTACACTTACGAATCTGAGTTCAGTTAATTATTATTCAGAGTTCAATGAATGATTCTACTATATTAGCAGAAGCCTGTGAATAATCGATAAGTGAGTGAGTGAGTAAGGTTTAACGTCCCGCTCGACACATTACAGGTCATTCGTTACTTGTTAATTTGTTACTAACATTCGGAGATGGTCCTCCAGGCAATCACTTGCACTGGTAGGGCAACAACAAAAAAACAACATACAATAATACACTACCTACTTACACATGAACACAAACGTAATACTAACTAACAAAAGACGCACATACGCACAATCTAACTATGCCAGCACAAAACTAAAAGCCTGGTTTAGGTGCCTCTTACGCCATCCGGCCAGGAAATGAAGCGTGCCTATTCTACACCCCTGGACCCACAAACGGGGAATGACGGATAAACGGACCATTTCTGATGATCCACTCGCACATTTTGACGGCTTCGTCATGCTGGCCACGAGCGCTTTTTACATTCGCTTCACCCATCAAGCCAGTCAATGTCGGCGGCAGCTGCCGGCACTAAACATAACACATTAGCACAACCACCCAATATGCATACCACACGTGTAAAAACGTTCAAAAATATTTTTTAAAAACGTTAGAAACGTAAAAAAACGTGACAAAAATAAAAAAAAACGTTTGTAAACACTGAATAAAAAAAGCTAAAACTCGAAGTACATAGCGGAATTTTACAGATATCATAAGTAATTTCTGGGCTTGCAGTTGCAGGCCGATAAACAAACGACTGTTACTATGTTACTTGCAGGTCTACATGTGTTAGACAAAAAAAAATAAAAACAAAATAAACGAACAAACGTTAGCAATATGAGAAAACGTTTAAAAAACGTAAAGAACGCGAACAAAATTTAAAACAAGAAATCTGAGCTAATGCTCATGAGACGCGCGACAGCATCAGTTTAATTTTGGCGAAAATTCACTGTTAGTGTGCGTCGCAGCCTAAAATCGCTAAAAATTCACTAAAAAACCTTATTTTGGGGCTTCAAGGTCGTTCAAGGTCATCGATGTTGGTACCCCCGGAAAGCTCGTCAGCAGTGGTTGTTATGATCAGCAGCAAGTATGTGTCTATCTGCAACAATTCTCCTGCTAGATTAGTCGACAGTAGCAGAAATCGCACGTTTTCAAGGGGGTACTCAAATTTGATGCGCTGGTATGGAGGACTCCTTGAACGTAGGGGGTCAAGCCTTACACCGTTGAAATCTACGTTTAAT
>Ga0209052_1000709_pt1 | contig 11048 bp, 7 predicted proteins | sample WorMetHEROISLAND_2_FD_187409 | JGI IMG/M metagenome (GOLD analysis project Ga0209052, IMG submission 187409) | Marine gutless worms symbiont microbial communities from Max Planck institute for Marine Microbiology, Germany - Olavius sp. 4 HERON... | ecosystem: Host-associated > Annelida >...
GAAAAAGACAGCTTACAATTGTGCATTTTTCGACACATTTCAACGTTCCGAGTAACATCACATCACTGCTAATACTGAAACAATAAATATACCAATGTTGGTGGTGTTAAATAGGCCACCGGTCTTCTGTGGAGAATGTATCATCAAGCTGTAGCAGATGAGAGAGCTTTACTTCTGTCTCAATCTCGCTCTGTGCAGCAAGGATCGAATCAAGATCACTGTGGCATGGCAAGAGGAACAGGTTCACTGCAGCAGGGTCGTCAGATGACATAAGATCACACTCGAACATACTGTCAGATGATGAGTTGTCACAGACTAGTGATGGTAAACTGTCAATTGTTCAAGGTTCTTCCACAACTGATCTACAACTGCAATAATCAACAGACTTGTCACTCAGTCAACAGAGAAACGATCACACTTTAAAGCACTACAAAACAAAATGCTGTACAGTCACGCATTCATCTTCAATCTTCATGTTGCATGTGTTGAATTTTTACCGTAGATAAAATCGGTCTTGCAGCGCTAGCAATTCCACCTCTTCCTACACATTTCTCAGCAGCGTGGTCTGTCTGTCTGTCGTCAGTCTGTCTGACTGTCACATTTGTACACCCTGCTTAAACCGTTCGATGCATTTAAATGCCATTTGGCAGCACTTGCGGGGTCCAATGCATGAACTTAGATGGAGTCCCTGGCCCCAGCGAATACGAGGAGTTGCGTGGACTAGCTGGACTTGCCGCAGCGATTCCACCTTTTGCCAAATTACTTTTGGTCCTTGTTTACGCTCTCTCCGCTCTCTGTCTCTGTCTGTCTCTGTCCCTCTCTCTCTCACGGTGTCTATTTATTCTGTTCGTAATTGTTTTAGTTTCTGCAGCTGAGAAATTGCAAACGTACAATACGTTTTAATGCACTATAATTTTACTGCATTTTTTACACGCAAGTTTTAAAACAAATGCAAGCACTCAGCCAGCCACTGAGCTTCAGGCGTCCCCCAAATCTCGTAGGACTACATGGTCTACACTAGCCTGGTACGAAGCCGTATATAGTATGACTAGGTCTACACACACTGCATAGTTATTATAACTAAACTAAGCACAGTAGATTAACTACGGTTAGTGCGTCGTAAACACTACTACTTGCAGATGTTAATGATCTTACATCAAACGGATGTTATCCAGTTATGTCAGCAAAATAACAACCTCTATAATGCAACGTCAAGCATGAGATTGACCGTAAACAAATACCGCGTGCTTTATCAGCAGATCAGATGCACTATTTTTAACAATACCGTAATACACATGACGTCATGAACAACCAATCGAAATCAAGACTGATGATGTCATCGTCATGTCTATTTTTAAAAATATTTGAACGTGAACTTGACTGCGCAGCAGCTGTGGCCAAGAATAGTTAACATATGTGGTTAAAGGGCGTGGCTTTGGGTCACAGATCAGCTGTCAGATATGGCGGGTTGTTTATTACTTAGGTCGTCGTTACGTGGATTGTGTCGCGATAGTCACACGTTTGTAGCAGTGAAGGCCGGTAGCTGTGTGCTGTCGCAGCTACGATATGGCGACGTGCACAGATTTTCCACAACTTGCTCACTGGACGCGAAATTCTACCAGGACCCGCTGGAAGCTGTGAAAGATGTACCCTCGGGCTCAACGGTGCTCTGCGGCGGATTCGGCATCTGTGGAGTTCCCGAGAATCTGATCAAAGCGTTGGTGAAGACAGGAGTGAATAATCTGACAGTGGTCAGCAACAACTGTGGCCTTGTCGACTTCGGGCTCGGGCACTTGCTGAACGCGAGGCAGATAAAGCGCATGGTGTCGTCGTACGTCGGAGAGAATGCTGAATTCGAACGTCAGTATCTGTCCGGTGAGTTGGAGGTCGAGTTGACCCCGCAGGGGACTTTGGCAGAGCGCTTGCGTGCCGGTGGTGCCGGAATCCCCGCCTTCTTCACCGCGACTGGGTATGGGACCCTCATTCATCAAGGCGGTGCACCGATAAAATACAATCCCGATGGAAAGACCATCGCCATAGCCAGCGAACCACGCGAACACCGGCTTTTCAACGACCAAAACTACATAATGGAGCGCAGTATTACTGGGGATTTCTCTCTAGTTAAAGGCTGGAAAGCAGATCGTGCGGGTAACGTGGTCTTCCGAAAGTCTGCGCGTAACTTCAACGTGCCAATAGCGAAAGCTGGAAAGGTGTGCATTGTGGAGGTGGAGGAGATCGTTGAGACTGGTACACTGTCGCCGGATGATATTCACCTGCCAAATATCTACGTTCAAAGAGTGATCAAAGGGGACAGCTACGCGAAGCGAATCGAGAGACTTTGCCTCAAGCCGAAAGCGTCCGGCACTGAGTCCGCCGATGATGACGTTCGCAATCGTATAATTCGCCGAGCCGCCAAGGAATTCCGCGACGGAATGTATGTGAACCTCGGGATTGGCATGCCAATGTTGGCAAGCAACTACATCCCAGATGGCATGACCGTTCACATGCAGAGTGAGAATGGCATTCTGGGATTGGCTGGCTATCCGGCTACTGAAAGTGAAGCCGATGCAGACTTAATTAATGCTGGCAAGGAGACGGTGACCATTGTGCCTGGTGCTTCGTTCTTTTCAAGCGACGAGTCTTTTGCCATGATTCGAGGTGGACATGTTGACATGTCAGTTCTGGGTGCTATGCAGGTGTCCAAATACGGAGACCTGGCGAACTACATGATTCCCGGTGTGTTGGTAAAGGGCATGGGTGGTGCTATGGACCTAGTTGCTACTGGCAAAACCAAAGTTGTCATCACCATGGAGCATGTGGCGAAGCGTGGAAAGCACAAAATTCTGAATGAGTGTACCCTGCCACTTACAGGGAAAAATTGCGTCAACATGATCATCACGGATAAGGCAGTTTTTGACGTGGATCCTGATCGTGGACTAACTCTGAAGGAAATTGCCGAAGGGATGACGGTGGATGACGTCAAGCAATCAACGGGCTGTGAATTTGACGTTTCCTCCGATCTGACCACAATGCTGTAGTTGTTACTCACTGCCTTAAAAGTATTGACCAAGTTATTTTTATTTGTATAATACTTTGAACTGTTTGATTCAAGTGGACCAGTGTTGTGGACCAATGTGTGCTGTTATAGATGTAAATTATTGCTTCTGCGGTGTAATTGTATATTCTGTGTGTCTTGCGCTGTTGTAAATTTTTATTGAGCAGACTTGTCAGAATTTTTATCTCTGCCAGGTGAACATAGTGAACGGTGGAGATTATGCGTTCACTCGATTCTGTCAGTCGTTCTGTCATTCTGCTTGTGTGTGCGCAGCGACGTGACGTCATAATAGTAATGATGTAATTACGTCACCCACAGAAGATTGCGTATTGTCTGTGACGTCACCAGCAGCAACGCTTGCAGGCAGAGCGGCGAGCGCTATAATTATAGCTATCAACATTAGGAAAGAATTTTAATTATTTTAATTACTTTATTATAACAAGTTCACAAAATGCATTTAAATTAATATTTGTGAAAATTGACTTGGCGGAGATATGCACTCTCATGAGCGCCTTCTAGTTTTGATATTTGACCATCAGGCACAACTTTCTACAAATTGAAAACATTTCATGAGTGTTGTAGTGTATATTCTGTAGGAGCAATCAACGGGCTGAGTTTTTGAGGTTTCTTCCGATCTGACCTAGTTACTGTTTTGAAAATACACGTAAGATGCAGCAGGCTGAGGAAAGCTACTGAACATTATTTTTATTTGCATAATACGTGGAACTGTTTGATTTAAGTGGACCAATTTTCTTTGCTGTTATACATATGTAGTACATTATTGCTTCTGCAGCGTAATTGCTTTCTGTGCCTTACACTGTTCTCGTTTATTGAACAGGATTTTTGTTATTTGACCAAATGTTGGGCACAAGTCATTGCAAATCGAAAACTATTCATGGTAGTTGCATATTTTGTAAGTTATTCGATTCACTGTTGATGCAAGCATAATTATGTTGTTTTAATTTTTCTGCTTTAAACTTATGATCCATGTTTTTCATTTATCCATCTTATTTTGCACCATTTGGCTAAATGTGTCTTGTGTGATACAAGTCATTTGTTTCTTGATTTATCTAATCATTTATTGATTCACTGTTGTGAGTTTTTCAGCGTTTTACAAATGCTCATATATCTTCAATTGTTGGAAATTGATGAAATCGTGTCTTACTTCTATTGCAGAATTCCTGGCGTCTGATATAAGTTGAGTAGTGGACGTTCGTTGTACAAATCTGTTTAAACATTGTGGAGAAGACAGTCAGTCAAATGTTTGTGTATTATTGTCATCTGTAGATGTGATCTTGCTTTATTAGTGCTGGTACCTAGATTTGATGATGACATTTATTTTTATCATGTGCTTAACCTGTATTTGCTGATAGACTGATAGTATGACGTTATACTGTAGTGATGTTTAATGCATTGCATGCACAGCATATTTCTGTACTTGCTATATTAACACAGCTGAGGCACTGATTCTATCCAGTGTTTAATTTTCATCCACTATAAAAGTCCTTGGCAGTGTAAGGAACAGTTATCTGCTGCTAACAGCTGCTGTACTCCTGTAAGAGTACTACGTTACACGGCACCACCTGAGTGTTCCTGAAATTGAAATGTACATGATTTCATTTTACACAGAAGAGAGACTATAATTAACATAAATATCAGCTATAAGTTATAAATATCAAGAGCTGTGAAAATTAACAATTAATAACACGATTAATTGTTGAAAAATTTTAACAATTAAGAATTTTTATGGTTGAAATTTCGACTAGCCATGTCAATAATGCATTATGAAACAGATACAATGACATCATGATAAGCATCTGAAATCATCTGTTTTTGCAGAACGAGTCAACATTTTAGTCAGTCTACAAGACTGGGTTAAAACAGTGAATAACTGTGCCTCAGTGCATCTGTCAGCAGCAGCTTAATAACTGAAAAATTTGCTGAAGAAGAACATGGAGTTTCTTTGGTAATTACCACTTCAATTGAAATTAACAATTGATTAATCCTTGATTTTTGCACAGTTAACCATTTAAAAAATTTCAATCATTACCAGCTCTAATAAATATAAACAAAGAACAGCATGCATCACAATCGCTTACCATATATTCAGATATATCTGAATAGAACAGAATAGAATAGAAAATATATATAGCGCGATATCATCCGAATGCATCTCTACTGCGCTGAATGCACTAATATCACGCAAACAATACCGTCTTTAGCGTGTGCCTAAAGTCATCAAAACTATTAAGGCACAACGAAATTCGGTCGGCAGTGAGTTCCACGAATAGAGCAGCTCAATAGCGGAAAAATTTTGAGGCACTGAGGCACAATTAGTATGTTGCTGAACATAGTTTTGTGCTGGTCACTGTACATTCACCTATTTATTGAGAATAGTCACCAGCAGGCTTCAGCTACAGGCTTGCCAAGAGTCCAGCTTTTGATCAGAACACACAGTTAATAAAAGCACAAAGCCGGGTTGCCAATTACTGCGGTAACTCCTCCCACATTGCTTTCACTTTTCCTACACACATCAGGGACTCGATGTACAGTTTTTGCACCTTGGTACCTGGCATCCACCCCAATTTGGCCCATTTTAGGCTGTAATGCATTTTTATCGGAAGAGCTCAGTAGCTGGGACCGTGGACTGACTGGGAGTTGATGGCTGAAAAGACGTCTCTCGGGAGCCACTATATGTCAATAAATGTTGTAACTTCAATTCTGCCACTGAAATAAAAGTGGCGATTGCGGATCCGCACACTTTCAAACGGACAGCAATATTTTATAATATATGCTAGATGGCAGAATGATGGTGGATATCTTAGCAGAGTTTACATGAGTAATTCTAATTGCAAAACATGATTACTATTACTATATAATAACACAGTCATATAACAGCTCGTGCAAGGTCCAAACTACACAGTCCAGCTGTCCTTGTGTGCTGAGTATGTTCTGTTTGTGATGACGGTGGGTTTTTCCGTGCACGTGGGGCAACCCGAGGCAGTCGTCGACACAGGACCTGGTACCAGCTGACAGTACTCCGGCCACCGATGCCCCAGCGTGGCAGCAGCGGCAGACAACGCTGCTCGCGGCCCTGGAACTTGAACACAAACATTATGTCCTGCTTCCTCTTGAAAGTCACCAAATCCTCAAACACTTCGCTGAGACCGAGTTTCAGTTTCTGCGTCGAAATCCCCTTCGTTGGAGATTTCTTGAGTTCTTTCGTCACTCTGCCCTGGGCAGCCGCAGTGACTGAAGTTGTCTTCAAGTCCTTGGCCTCGGAGGTAGCTGCCGGCGGCTCCACGGCGGGGATCTGTAGCTTTGGTTTCTTCTTGAGAATAGTGAGTCGAATCCCACGCGAAGGATCACTCACCGTCTCCTTGACACTCATGTCTCCAAGATCCGCGCACTCGCTGGACACGGACGACGACCGCTCGGACCTCACCACCACCACCAATCCACGGTCCAAGTCCCCCATCCTGCAGGGTCCAGGGTCCAGGAACTGCTGAAGTAACTGTTCACCGGACTGACTGGCAGTTGAGTCCAGACTGAGCAGTGAGGCAGCGTCCAATGTCTGTGCGGCGGATGACGACGGTGCCATGAAAACGTCGTACATGGCTGGCAGGCGGACTGGCAGCGCATCGCCGTGGAATTCATACAAGACCGAGTAGAAATCTGGCTTCATCGCTTCACTCTGCGACGAAGATTCGCCAACACCACACGATGACGATACTCCTGCATCACTCGGTTGAGCTGTTGACCTTGCACGGTGAAGTAGGTACTCGGCACACATCTGAATACAACGGACAAAACATTACCACACCAGTAACAAAACTAACAAGAACAAGCACAAGCAACTAGAGATCTAAAAACTCCATCAAGAACAGTGCTGCTACCAGAGGTGTAGCCAGGAATTTGATTTGGGTGAGTATAAATGGGCCAAGGAGACAAAACAACCACATAAAAAATTTAAGGTAGACTGATTTGGGGGGTATATATACCGATATACACCCCGTCGCTACGCCCCTGGCTGCTACATGGCCAATACAGTAAAAAGGTAAAGGTAAAGGTGGCGATACTTGTTATAGCACTTCTCACATGATTACCTGACCAGTCAGCGCTTTCACAGTGTACCTGATAATTGTTCCTTGGGCCACACCACTTTTCCAAAAATACCTGGATCCAGATCCTGATCTGGATCATCACCAAAATCTCACTCTCCACTCTCCGTCAAATTCCATCACAATCCGTCCATAACTTGCTGAAATACACCGCAAAGTCTCATGCCCGACGTCCTAATGGCAGCTCATCCTTGGGCCATCCATGACATTTGTAGTACCGGTAATCAAGCTGACAGAGACAGACAGACAGAAGACAAGCAGGTAAGCTGTAAATTAAAAGTTAGTCTAAACGTCACATAATCATCTTTATCATCAACGTGTTGCAAGACTAACAACAGACCAGCAAGGCAGCTGACACGTGCTGTGCATCTGAGCGTGAGACAGAGTTCGAGTCGGCGGACATCGTTGATGACACTCGCGCCATGACACTCGCTAATACCGGCAACAGTGTCTCTTCTACTGCCTACAAAACATCATTCACAGTCAATATTGCTCAGTGCACAAAGCAGCGTAAAGATGGTAATAAACTGGTCAAATACAATAGACTAGCTGTAGTCATTACTACACTGGCCACTTAAATTCTGATCGGTTGACTGACTGATTGGTTAAAAGGTTTTTAAAAGGTTGTAGGCGTCTAGCTATTCAGGGGAACACATGTCAGAGCTACGGAGCGTCACCTGCCATACGTGATCACACAGTGTTACATGCCACCTGACACAGTTGAATGCACCCTGTCTCAAGCCCTGCCAAGCAGGCCGGTACTTGATTTACCTACCCTGGAGGGATAAAAGGCTGAGTTACGGCTATACACAACATCTGCAGACATGTACATCAGTTAGCATCGTTAGGTCTAAACCTTACTATCATTACATCGAGTTCTCACAGAACTATAGGCCAATTACATAACACAAACGTGCATAGTTTACTTTGTATCATTTCATTCAAATCCTTAACTTATGGCCCCTCTCTTGTATAAAAGTGTACACAAGGCTTTCAGCTTCAGGGGGCTTAGCCCTCCCTGACCAGCTGACCAAGGGCTTGGCCCCTAGATCCCACTTGGCGCTCCACCCCAGGCCCCCGTTACAGGCTCGCGCTCCACGAGCTTGCCCCGCACCTTTATTAAATCCTGGAGCCGCCCCTGCTTTCTGCCACCCAAACAACCAGCAAATCGTGTTTCCATAGTGTATCATACTATACTAGAAATCAAAGGAAATCATAATAGTAGTACAACAACAACAACTACTACTACTACTATGTATAAAACTTAAAATCATTTAATAGGTGTTACATTTAGTCCAAAGGCGAGTAGTCCAATGACGGCGCCGTAGACTGAACACAACGGCCGACTAGCATCTGTCAGTACGTCAGCAAGCAACTTCTTGTTAGTCTGCTCCAGCTTGTTGAGGTCTGTGTTCCACCGTCTAAACACAACACAGTAGTAGTAGTAGTAGTAGTAGTAGCAGCAGCAGCAGCAGCAGCAGCAGCAGTAGGAGCAGCAGCAGGAGCAGTGCACCAGCAGAGCAAGCAATTTCTGGTTGAGCTGTGTTCCACTGTCTAAGCACAACACAGTAGTAGTAGTAGTAGTAGTGTTGTAGTTGCAGTAGCAGTAACAGTAACTGATGTTGTAGTAGTAATGTAGTATCTGGTTGTAAGTGCAAGCAGGTATAGGCACTCAGAATCCAATGACCACTAGTAGTAGTAATAGTAGCAGTAGTAGTAGTAGTAGTAGTAGTGGCGGTGGTGGTAGTAGTAGTAGTAACACAGACCTGGTAGTTAGCGCCAGCAGGTAGGCTGCATAGTCACGCAGGATCCAATGATCACTGCTAGGATGAATTGACGCAGCAAGCGGCTCCAGTAGACAGTAGGTGATCGTTTCACACAGCAGAGACAACTAAACACGACAACCACCATTATCAGCATCATCATCATTGGTAATAGTAGTAGTAGTAATGCAGCAAGCAGCTCCAGTAGACAGTAGGTGATCGTCTTACACAGCAGAGACAACTAAACACAATGACCACCACTATCAGCATCATCGTCATTGGTGGTAGTATTAGTAGTATTAGTAGTAGTAGCAGTCAAAAACACCTTTGCAGAATGTTTTGTGTCATTTTGCTGTTTTACATATACAGTTCATTTTGCACAAGAATGCGGCAAAATAAACAAGAGAAACACACAAACAGAGAGAAAGAAAACAAATGAAACACAGACAGCATAACACGGCTATGAAGAAAACTCCAAAATCATTGCAAATCAGTCTATTGATAACCTCCGAACGTCTTGACAACATTATGACAATTTTCTTTCAGTGCACAACCAGTGCTAGACAATCAGGTGCCAGTGTGAGACAGTAAACTAACAAGTAGTAAAGATGTCGGCCTAGTGCTGACATAATATGCGGCCATCCGTCTAGCTACATATACACTGCACTGTCCAACACTAACCCTGGCCTATGACCTTTTGAGCAGAAATGCCACACTGGTTACTCATGCTCTGGGAAACATTAACACAAATTTCGCTCTTTTTCGGTTTTCGAGTTAAGAACTTAAGAGCACATACAGGGAAAACGCATGGAGCGACGGATGGACGGCCGGACGGGCAAGAGGCGTAATGCGGCATGTTAAGACGGCAGCCACATGGGAAACATCACACGGCAGTATGCCTCCGAAATGCTAAATTGTTATTACCAGACAATGGACGTACGTAAGGTTTCGGCTTCAGGAAAAGGTAGTTGTTAGTGACTAGAGCTTTGACTACTGCTGCTGCTGCTGCTGCTGCTGCTGCTGCTGCTGCTGCTGCTACTACTACTACTACTACTACTACTACTACTACTACTACTACTACTACTACTACTACTACTACTACTACTACTACTGCTGCTTCATGTTCCACACACGTACGTAAGGTTTCGGCTGCAGGAAGAGGTAGTTGTTAGTGACAAGAGCTTTGACTGTGTATAACACACGACGTAACTGTGACGTATCATGACTCACTGTCCTCACCTGACAACCATCAGCCAAACAATCGATCGATTAATCAATCAAACACCCTGATATAGCACCATATGCTGCGAAGAAATAAGAAGAGTAAACATCAACTCATAGTGACTGAACAGATGGGTGTAACGACCAACTGGTAAACAAAGAACAATACATGCAGGACAGATTAACAGACAATTTCTTGTATGACATCGTGGGTGCCCCACCGAGGTCTGCCACCTGGTCGTGGTGGTGGGGCTTATGCACCGATGACTCGGACGATTATTTAATCTGAAGGAGAGGAGCTAACTAAGAGCAGACCGCCTGATAGGAACAACCATACTAAATGTCACCAGTCCCAAGTGGCTGGTGATTTGTTCAGCTTCACAGCCGATGTTTCGGCTTCACAGCCGATGTTTCGGCTTCACAGCCGATCACTGTGACCTTCTGGTTACATCGGGGTTGCGCATTGGGCCGAACTGATATGGCCTCAGCGCTGGGCAGGTGTAACAACCTGCCCACCCCGAAGGTAAGGTAAGGTAAGGTAAGGTAAGGACTTGGTAGAAAAGAATTTTTTTAGTCGAGAATGGAAGACACCGTGGGACAGGTTGACAGCAAGTCTAGTATCAGAGGATGAGGACTGATAAGAGATGTTATGATGCAACTGACTGATATAGAACACGTGGAAGTTTATTCTACATCTGAGGTGCTGCACAGCGCAAAGAGCGGTTAGTGATTTTGAGACGTTGTCGTGTGGGGCGCTGAAGCAAATTGGCGCCGGATTGATAGTGTCAAGCAATCAATCAATCAATCAATCTTGTATGGCGCCATAATTATGTCGCGAACGAATCAGAGGCGCATATGCCATGCATCACTCTTCACTCACTAATAGCC
>Ga0209052_1000710_pt1 | contig 11047 bp, 7 predicted proteins | sample WorMetHEROISLAND_2_FD_187409 | JGI IMG/M metagenome (GOLD analysis project Ga0209052, IMG submission 187409) | Marine gutless worms symbiont microbial communities from Max Planck institute for Marine Microbiology, Germany - Olavius sp. 4 HERON... | ecosystem: Host-associated > Annelida >...
TGGCAATGGATCACCACTGAGTATCAGACGGGAGTGGAAGAAGGCACAGGATCACGGTCATCATGGAGAGTCGTCGCAACGGACCTCAGCTGTCTTCGCGTCATGATGATGATGATGACTGTTGATATCGACTTTGGTTTGGGATCTGGAATGTAAAATTTTCCATGCCAATGGTTACTATAAGTTAATTTTTGGCTTTTTGACCGGGGGTAAATCTGGTAAAATTTGTCAGTTAAATGAACATTTAAAGTAGTAATAATCAGGATTTGAGTAATACTGATAGTACACGTTGAGTCTTATTGAGTGATGATATTGTAAATATATATGATAATTTGTATAGCTTTTTGATACCTTTATTCATAATACGTTGCCAGACATACTTGGAACAGACAAAAATGAAGTTCAGCAAAGACTACCGAGCCATGAATCCAGCAAAGATTACAACAACTGTCGGACTTAACAGTATGAATAATTCTGCTCTTGCTTTTAGCAGTGGTTTTATGTTGAGGACTGAACTTAAAGTCAAACAATCTGGAACTCTTAACTTCTTCATAATTTTTTTTTGGCTAATGAACACTCTATTGCCAGCTGAATAATTCTGCTCTTGCTGAATGGGAAGGTTCTAATACCACTGGCACAGTGAGTGACAGTTAATAGGTCAAAAGACATGTCTCGGGGGCTGTTATAGGTGCAAACCTGAAAAATACTTTTACCCTTTACTTTGCGCTCTACCCCCAAAAATGATGATCAGTGCATTTTCAGTGGTAATTAGGCGTGACTAAATGTTTGACATCCAATATCTCAGCAGCCATGCAAGATAGAGGGGTGGTTTCAATGGATCACTTATATAGAAACCATATGTTGCAAGTCCAATGGTCACATGACTGATGACGTACATGACCCCAGGTCAAGGTTGTGAGCCCAAAATATTTGAGGCTCGATATCCATAACCATGCAAAATAGACATATGGTTATAACTGACTACCTATTGGAAACCACATATTACAAGTCCAATGGTCACGTGACCGATGATGTCACATGACCCCAAAAGGCTCCATATCTCCATAACCGTGCAAGATCTATATATAAAACGTTTAATTGTTAGTGTAACTGCCACATGACCAATGATGTTACTTGATACAAATGGTGAAATTGTAAGGCTGAGGTTGCTGTTGGAGTCAACGGTGGTTGTAAATATGTTAACTAACGAGCGTTATAAATATACAGCAGGTATAGAGTGGCAGTGTGACAGATACCTCGTTCCACAGGACGTATTCCTAGGTTCAAATATAATTTATCTCAGATACGGTCAGTTCTTGGGCCAGTGATGGATGATTTCATTCTGTTTGTGTATTTGCACATACAGCATACAGCTGCAGTCATGTACCAGCTAGAACTTATTTTCAGTCTAGTGCTGAATTAATTCAGAGTGACCACTGTTAATAATTGATGAAAGTATGAAGGCCATTTGACCAAAATTGTATCTATGCATATTCACTAACTTTACCTCTTTGTTGCGTAACATTGATTGAACTCTGTATTTTTGTTGTGCACATGTAGTTGGACAAGTCGATGTAGAGGGTGTCCGGTTAAATTTCTGGGACCTCGGAGGTCAAGAAGAGTTGCAGTCTTTATGGGATAAGGTAAGTAGTGTGCTGAAGACTGCTTAGTTCATGGCTGTAATAAATGTTTAAAAATGTTTAACATCGCATTTTTATACACATTTTTCTTAAAAATGCTTGTAAACTTGAATAAACAAGAAATCTGAGCTAATGCTCATGAGACGCGTGACAGCATCAGTTTAATTTTAAATGCATGTTGTCGTGGTTTATCTCCAGTAATTTATGCAAAAATCCACTCCTTAAATGTGTGTCATGGCTTGAAATCGCTAAAAATTCACTAAAATCTTTTATTTTGGGGGTTCAAGGTCTTTGATGTTGGTACCTCCGAAAAGCTTGTCAGCAGTGCTTGTTGTGATAAGCAGCATGTATGTGTCTATCTGCAACCGTTTTCACACAAGTCGAGCTAATAACTGTAACATCACAATTTCTTAGGGCAGCTACCTTTCTTTGATGCCCTCATTTGAGGGGAATCTCTTCACACAGCCGCACAAAATTTGCTCACAAGAAACTAGAGAAACTACGCTATCATATGGTAAAACCCGGAGTCTCTATCTCACCTGGGCTTGATTCGGTACCGGAACGTGTCACCTGGACAGACAGACAGATAGACTTGTTCTACCATATTGACATTAACCAAATGGTTGTAAAAGGCTGTTATGGTGCTGTTTTGAGTTTTTTTGCTTTTTTTATTTCGTGTGAACAGTGTACTTATTATGTTCTGTACTTGGTGCATTGCAACAGAATATGTCGAGAGTGTCTGCACTGTCGTTTGCTTATATAGTATACTTGATTTTCATAGTGAATATTTTCAATTGCTGTTATTTTTACACCGATCTTTCAAAGTTTTTTTTTAAAATAAAAAACGTTGGAAAAATAAAAAAAAATGTTAAAGATGCGTTTTTATGAAAAATAAAAAAAACGTTTATAAACGTTTATTGTAAGTATGGTTTAGTTAGTATATATTTGTAGACTGTATTTATCAGCTGTATTTATAGGTATATTTCTGAGACATGAGTTGCCTGAATCTTCATGTATTTTATGCGTAGCTGGCAGCGTACAGCTACTAGCTGCTGTACGTTATTTTCGTCAAGACATTCAATTTTATATTTTCTTCTATAGTAACTGTATTTGCAGCATTCATTTATATGCATAGTTTATTAAACATAGACTTCACAATGTTGAATGTTGATGTTAGTGATTTCTGATCATGACTTTATAATTTTGTAGCTGCTGTATGTTATTTGCAATGTGTGTGATATTATGAGAGAATTTTAAAATTAAATTAAGTTTAAATTTTGTGTTCAAAATGGATGAGATATGAGGTGGTTCTACTGCACGGTGCTAAACAGAAAATTAGGAACAAAAACTAAGGAAGCCACTGAGTTTTAAAATCGCTTTAACAGGTCCAATAATCTGCGAAAACAGTTTGGAGAACTGAAGACAGTTTGCTGCAAATACTTGCTTAATTTTAACTGTTAATTTAAACACATGAATGAATTAAATTAGCTTCCATTGTATGTAGGTTGAAGTGATTGGAATTGTTCTTATTTTATGTGTAGTATTATGCCGAATCTCATGCCGTCATCTATGTGGTGGACTCTTCCGATGGAGATAGGATTGAAGAGTCAAAGCAGGCTTTCGGTGAGCTGACATTTGTGTGTGTTTGCTTCGGTGATATAGAGTTTATACTAAAGAAATATGCTAGATTTTACTAATATTGTATTGTTTTTTTTTCGTTCTTGTTGTTATGATGTTGTTACTGCCTGTGGAAGCAAAGGCAATATTGTTTTCAGCAGAGTTTTTTTTCTCTGTGAACACAATAACTCATGAACCGCTGCACCTAGCTTGATGAAATTTTGCATGAAAATGTAGCTTGGCAACCTCTAGAACCCTATTGAAAATCAAGGTCATAGGTCAAAAATCAAGGTCACAGGATATGATTTTCTGACTTTACTACAGTGAGATAGGGCAGAAAAGCTTGTCAACACGATAACTCATGAACCGCTGCACCTAGATAGGTGAAATTTCACATGAACATGTACTTCGACGACCTTTAGAAATCTGTTGAATTTCGAAGTAAGAGGTCAAGGTCACATGGGTTTCTTGTGCATTTTTAGTCTGCATGATACCTGCGGGCAGTACTTAGTCTTGAGCGAGGATTTTACTTGTTGTTGATGTCGTTACTCTGCCCCATCTCTCTCAGTGCTCCTGTACATCGTCTCAACAACATTAGATGCCGATAGTGATTATCTTTATTTGATGTTTTCCATCAGTAAGTGATATGTTGCATTAATCACAGTGAACAGTCCTTCAGTGATATGTAACCTTAACCGTTGTGTAATAAATTTATTATTGATGGAATTCGGGCAGTCTTTGAAAAAGCTTTTTTGTGTAAAACGTCCATGAATTTGTGTTTAAATATTACACGTGACATTACTTATTTATTCGTGAACGAATTTCCTCTGATTCATTTGTAACGTATGGCACCATACAGATGGGTTAAAAATGACTATTTTTGAGCGTTGATAACATAGCAATGGTTAGTGGTAGAAAGGCGTGTGATATGTTAATTCAGCATAATTTTAGGGGCGGTAAAGATTTGTGCAAATTAGGCAAAGATTATTTAAATGCACTGATGTGCAAGTTTTGCACAATTTGTAGACAAATTCAGAAAGTTTTGACATATTTCACGCCTGTCTACCACACTAACCATCGCTAAGTTATCAACACTCAAAAGTAGTTCGGTTTTATAAGTGTATAAGTGGGTTTGATTTGATGACATTTACTTACTTATATGTGTACTATGAGTGTGTGTGCGTGTGTGTACTGTACATAGACCTGATGATATGTAACGATACGTTGCGTGGAGTTCCACTTCTGCTACTTGCCAATAAACAAGATCTGGAAGTATGCTGCTTTATGTCACTGATACTAGAGTGGACAGTCAGTCCCGTAGAATGTGCTAAGAAGATATAATAGAAGTGTGCATTAAAGCGAACTAGTGCAACCTAAGAATGTTTTGCTAATGTTTTGTATTTGTCTAACTTGTCCGTAATGTCATAAATCACCAGTTGTTTACTACTTCTACTTAAGTGTTTATTTTTTGGCTGCTGTTCGTGATCCATGCAATGTGGGGGCGTTTCCGGTAGATGGGAAGTTAGAAAAATAATTAAGAAACTACATTCACAGGGTGCGGTCGGCTCCCCCTAGTGACATCTTGGCTCTTGTTGTTTCTATCACGTCGTTCTCAATTTGTTTCAGGGCTGTTTGTCGTTATCTACAGTAAAAACGGCATTCCAGGAGACAGGACACAAACTGAGTTCCCGTGACTGCAAAGCTATGGCAGTCTCAGCACTTACCGGGTTTGTAAACTCGTACACATAGTTTAGTGGCCCTTGTTATGGTTGGCCATGTTAGAAATTGTCTGCCTGAAAAGTTTAACACTTTTCAGCAGTAATTTGCTGGAAATAAACATTTGTTCATTGCTGGAGCAGAATTATTTACCGGCTGGATGCCCTTCATGTTACTTAACTAACTGTATCATGTGGTTATCTGGAAAAAGTAGCACACTAATGCTTTTGCAGGTGCTACAGTCGCTGTTGAATTCTGCATATGAGCAAAATAAACACTTTAACAGTCTAAATCTGTGGTGAAATGATCTATATGGGAACTACAGATGTCAAAAGAATGATTTTCTTTTTTAACTGATTTTTTTGCTCTTTAACCCCCCCAATCTCATATGAGTCAACCCTGCGGCGTACTGAGCATGAACACTTACTAGCTAAGCATAGATTACATAGTCATAATTTCAGTTGTTCAATAGGCTGTCTATTGGCAGCAAGCGGAGCTACGCACTGATGGTGCATGCCGAATAATGATGATGATGATGAATAGGTTCAGTAACTTATGCCACGATTCTTACTGGACAGGCCATCTCCGAAATGACCTCTAGTGTGTTGAGCGGGACATTAAACCTTCCTCAATGACTCACTTACTGGATAGGGTTTGTCGATGTGATCGGTTGAAAGGTTTGGGGCAAGAAGTTGAAATTTTCTGACAGCAGCTGCAAATTTCCGACAAAGGAGATATGGGTGTTCAAAATTTCAATTTTACCCCTGAATTTTCCCAAAGTGGGGATTTTCAGCCTCAAATTTTGTATTTTTTGGAACATCGTTTTCGGAGAAAAGGAACTATTTCCTACTGACTAAAAGTTGCCATGAAGCCGCTGGTCCTCAACTTGAGACTGAAAAATTGAAAAGTAAAGTTGTTTAATAATACGTTGTCGTTATCTCATTGTAGAGATGGTGTTGATGAAGGCATCAAATGGCTGGTACGCTGTATCAAAAGGAACAGTAACATTCGGCCGCCAACACTGAAAGACATCTAGTGATCTGATCAGTTAATAACATCAGTTGGTTGTGACACAGCCACAACAGTTTATCTCCTTCTGTTGTAAGTTGGAAATGGGTTTTGTTCGGTAAACCCATCTAAAAGCCCACTCCGAACTTAATCCAATTATAGTTCCTTATTCTGCTGATAATTAATTATTTTATTACTGTTAAGTTTTGAAACTTTTCAACATTTGAATTTGCATGTTTTTGGACATTTATTTGGCATGGACATTATCTACCAGTGCTCATTCTAATAAATTGAAACCCACAAAAACCCCAAAACACAACTTCTTGGGCTTTTTGAAAAAAATAGGTTTAACCCAACAAAAGCCACCAGGTTGGGCTTTTTAAACCATGACCACGATTGAATTGAGATGTGTAACAGTGTTTGTATCTAGGCTGAAAGCAAAGATTTTTGCACAAAGTTTGGAAAACACTTTATGTACACTGGATGGATGTATTTCTTATGGTGTTGGAATTGTTCCTTTACGTCTTGTAAGTAATATTTACTGTCCATGGTAGTGATCCACAGTATTGTTTTCGTCGGAGTTTTTTTCTGTTAGCACGATAACACATGACCCGCTGCACTCAGCTTGGTGGAATTTTGCAGGAACATGTGCCTTGACAACCGCACGAACGCTATTGAATTTCAGGGTCAAAGGTCAAGGTCACAGGACCGGATTATCGGATTCTTTACCATTGCGAGATAGGGCAAAAAAGTTTGTTAGCAAGATTACGCATGAATGGCTGCACTCAGCTTGATGATATTTTACACCCACATGTACCTTGACAACCGCATGAACGCTATTGAATTTCAAAATTGTAGGTCAAAGGTCAAGCTCATATTTTCGTTAGTGGACCAAAGTTCACCAAATTGTTCTCTTGAATCTGGATAAAATCGTAGTTGATAATGCCGTTTTTCACTTGTCGATTGCTTGATCCATTCCAGAGATATTCGCAATCAATGTCTACTAGAGTTGTCTGAAATCTAGTATACTGTTGATAACTCGTGAACCGCTGCACTTATACTGATGTGATTTTGCACGCACGTGTACCTTGAGAACCTCTAGAACCCTATTGAATTTTAAGGTCATCAGTCAAAGGTCAAGGTCACATGGTTTTCTTGTGTTTTCTGTGTGCTACGGCTATCTGTGGGCAGTCCTTAGCCTTGAGCAAGGCTCTATGATCTTGTTAGTACTGTTTTGTATTGCTGACTGCATGCTATACAAAGCATCCACTTAGGCATAAAAAATTCCTGTGCTTTCAGTTGCCGTCTGCCGTAAAAAAAACCTGCGTTCCTAAAATTTCTATTTGACCCCTCCAAAATATTGGTGTACTTTTTTGTTTGCTTTCAACGTTTTACCGAAACAACAACTTTTGCATCTAGTCTGATATGCTGCAGTATTTTTACGTTGGTTCTCATTGGTACTATTCAGTGTGTCATTTTGTTTTTATGAGCTGTTGTGCAATATCGCATGGAATGTCATGAAATAAAAATAAAATACAAAAATAACTTGTATTTCCCCATCCCTACTTTTTCTCCAGACTGCAACTGGAAGCACAGGAATTTTTAGGGCTTAGTTATAATAGTTTTATGCACTGCGAAATGCATTCCGCAGCTGTTTGACTCTTATGTGTGAAAAAAGTCAAGTTGTGGTAAACGTTTTTTTGACTCTAATGCAGTCATACAAACTGTTGAGTAGGTACATCTTTTTGTGAATATAATGCCAAAAAAGATGAAAATTGAAAATAGACAACAATGGCAGTAATGGAAAGTGTGAGCTTTTCGAGACACGGTACATAGCTGTTGTTGATATTTTATTACTGTAAATAGTTGCTGCATGCACGTAATGTGTATTGCACTTGTATATAGCATGTTGCAGTTTGTTAGTTTTTTTAATGTGTCACCGTATATAATGTGACTTGATGTGTACATATCCATGACGTATAAGAAGATTAAAGAGTTTATTCAGGTGTGTGATGACCAGTGGATGAGCATGAATGAAATGTTCCAAGGAGAGGGAGTCCAATCCTGGAGCCTTACCCCGCTGTAGGTGACTAAAGATAGCCATATCAACATCATCTACATTGAACAACAAGCCTTGAATGGAGATGCCATCATACATGCTAGCGTGAATGTCACCAATAACAGTAGCATTATAAATGTACCAAGGCTACTAAACGTATTTTTGAAATGCTCAGCTATATCACTACTGTCAACTAGACCATCTACATGAGGGATGCTGACAGGATTCCTGCAGTTTTTGAATTGCCAAGTTTTCCAGAATTATCTCATGTCCTTTTTAGAAAAGCTGTCTATCAGTTAATCAGTGAATCGGTTTTCAAAGGACTTGACAGCCTGACGAATTGCCTGCTCATATCTTAATTTTGACTGTTGCATGCTAATGTAGATATCCCCTGATCTAGGTCTGCCATAATATATCCACATATCGTATGAGTTTTTACTCTGTTCCTTTAATTCATCCAATTCTACAGACCAATAGTGTTTAAGAGCTGAACGTGGTATGGAAGGAACACGAGCATTAGAGGCAGCTTTTAAAATGTGAACAAGCTCACTCATATATATATCAATGTCTAGATGGTGATCAGTGCATGTGCACATCTCAACATTATTACCTCATTGAAAAACATGACTAGCACGCTCTAGCAAGAAACGAGTATGTTCATAATATGCTGGAGTATCACACTTATCCCATCGGAATTCACGTACAAACTTGGGACATTAACGGGTAACACTGTATTAAATGGATGCATTATTTTCTAATTACATTATTTACTTGCGTTATGGTGTAGGTGGCTTGCTAGTGTAACGGTTAGGACGTTCGACTTGCGATCGCGAGATCGTGGGTTCGACTCCCGGTCGGGCTGCTATCAAGTTGTTAGTACTTGGATGGGTGACTGTCTGCGGACAGGTAAACCGTCTGTGTAAAACTTTGGGCCAGTTCAGTGGATACAGGGTCTTGGTCTCTAACGTGTGCCCCAAAAATGTAACAATTATAAGCAACGTCAGGTAAGCAGAACTGAGTGCGGTAGCCTACTAAAAGCGCGTGAATATACGTAAAGTTATATCCTGCAAGCTAGTGCCAAAATAAACTGAGTTAGTAAAATCAACAGCTGCTGTTGGCAAACTGTTCCAGGCTTTCGCTATCCGCTGCGATAAAAACTCTGTGGGAATTATTTGGCGGTCGTTAGAAAAGACAAAAAGTGGGCTATCCTTTTTACCAGCGACATGGTGTATACGCTTACTGTTCATTACAAAACAAAATGTCAAATGTTGCATGCGGTTATTGGTGTTAATTTAGGTTTATTTGTCGAGGTTTCCTAGCTTTTGGGCTGATTTATTAAAATGTGATTAAAATTAATAATTAATTTTAATCACATTTTAATAAATCAGCCCAAAAGCTAGGAAACCTAGACGAATAAACCTAAATTAACACCAATAACCGCATGCAACATTTGACATTTTCACATAATTATTATGTGATCATCTTCCCGTGTCTCGTCGAATGATATGCGTTGACCGTTTCCGTTCTAACCAAGCGTATCAATGTGTTAAGGTACTTGATATTATTGACAGGCATTCTGCTGTATCGCCATAAGGTTATAATTTCAGAGGTGATGGTTAGTACTCATGACTGTTACTGTCAGCGAAGATACGTGGTGTCTGTCCTGTTACTGTTACATTACAACACAGCAAATTGCAAAATTGCAGGTTAATACAATGAAAGGAATAACGGGAAAAAACGCAAAATTTACGTTACTAATGTTCATGTGCAGCGCATCAGCCTACAGTTATTTAATTAGCATCATCAAATAAATAAATTGTTGTAAGTTTCTAGCTGCATCCGGGTGAATTGTCATACGGACTTTGTTAGTTGACTGTTCTGACTGCTCACGTAAATAATGTATGCGCCATCTGGTACTAGTTGCAAACAGGACATAGGCCTAAGTATGAGGGTTCAGTCGGAACATAGTTTTAGGTCTCGTATTTCGGTCGCGCTATGTATTGCTGCGCATCTTTGCATATCGCTAGCGCAGCTCAGCTGTATCGGGAATAGGCCTCAACAGCTTCGTAATCACATGATTGGTGTGCGCTATAGGCCTACACGTTATGGTTTAAACGATGTCCTAAAATTGGAGCCAAAATAATTACCTCGTTCACATGTTGGCAGCTGATATCTCTCGGGCCAACTTGCATGCATGTACATAATGTGCTACTGCCTACGTGTATAGGCATCATGTGTCCGCCAGTCCTCGTCATAACGTTTGATTGTGCGGTATGAGCGTTGTAACTGCTAACGTTATGTAAGCCTTCGTGCGACACTGCTTTGTCATTATTTCAATCATCTCTACGAATGTTGAGGTCAATATTTTAAAACAGCACCGTCAACAGAGGCAGATACAAGCATGTTCAGCATGTTAGGCCGAACAGGGACCCTCACAAAAAATTATATGAGGGACAAACATTTTACCGTTTAAATTAACATTTTAATCGGGCTTAAGTCCGGCCTGGCCGTCAACAACGTCACATGTGAATATCGTCTATAAGCAGATCGAGGCGTCGTGCCATTGAGGCGCCTTCTCCGTCTGTGGTCCAAGTATCTGGAACGGTGGAACCAGATTCCTCACAACATCAGGAACCTTCGTTCTGTCCCGGCTTTTCGCAGAGCTCTAAATACATTTGTTTTCGGAGATCATCTATAGACACTTTAATGCTATATCGATATCACTGCTGTAGATAGGGCACTACAACATTTATGATTATCATGATTATGATTATTGAGGCACGTGCCCCCAGACAGTATTGCGTCCCCCCAGTTTGATGCTTCATTTACTGAAAAGCTGCTGAAGATCGTTCATACTAGAGGCGAGATTTTTAGCCGGAAATTCACCAAATAGCGTTTGGCGGCCGGCCTCCGCCCGGACCCGCTGGGGGAGCTAAAGCGCTCCCCCAAAGCTCCTAGCCGCAATAACTGGGCCTACTTCTGAGGGGAGGGGAAGGGAAGAGGGGAG
>Ga0209052_1000711_pt1 | contig 11047 bp, 5 predicted proteins | sample WorMetHEROISLAND_2_FD_187409 | JGI IMG/M metagenome (GOLD analysis project Ga0209052, IMG submission 187409) | Marine gutless worms symbiont microbial communities from Max Planck institute for Marine Microbiology, Germany - Olavius sp. 4 HERON... | ecosystem: Host-associated > Annelida >...
ATATACCGGGTGGTCCAAAAAAACGGGGCCACTCTACATTTTCCCAAATATCTAGAAAACTACTGAAGATAAGTAAATGATTTTTTGCACACATCAAGGCAAGTGTATGCCGAACATGCCATATTCACACCAATTTTAGTAATTCATTTTATTCAGATATGGCCAGGCAGGGTGCCTACAGGTCTTCTATAGTTCAATTCCCTGACCCTTCAAGTCATGGAATGACAATTTCCCTGACCTTATGGAAACTAACCCTATCGCACAAATGTTAGAAATGGTGCACTATGTCCTATAATAACTAGGAAACATGTAATTTATGGAGCAATATTAGATCTAAGTGCATCCAGTGGGTCTGGGGCGCGGGCAGAGCCGCAGCGGAAACCGAATTTGATGCATTTTAGCCTGAAAATCTGACATCTGGTGGCACCAATGGTTCATTTTCCGACTTTTCAAAAAAATATCTTTCCCTGACTTTTTCCAGTTTTCCCTGACCTGTAGGCCTACGAACCCTGGGCCAGGTTCAGTTACGTTGTTTGACTCATGGTGTACTATCGTTTGTAGTCTACAATGTTTTCCCAAATTCCAAGTTGTCGGTTGAGTGCATCATGTGTGCGAAGAACGATGACTCTTTTTGACTGCTTGTTGCGCCACTCCTCCATCGCTTTGTTGATGACCAATTCATCAGGAGTAACCGGCGAAAGCCGACCAACCTTCAACTAAAGGCCAGTTATGGTACACGTTCCGGCTGAGCACCGCAGTGCTCCATATAGCTAGGTGGACGGGCATTACGTGTGCAATCGTAGTTGTAACCGTGGTTAATGACTACCCACAGTAATAAGTTGAACCGATTCCAAAGTCATGGGTCGATTTGAAAATTTTCGGCCGTACCTGCCCTTTGGTCTTCGACTCAAACAATTAACGGCACTTAGTGGTACAGTATACAGACTCGGTAGCTCTATGAGTGATCATACGCCGGTATTGTTCAATGTGTTTGAGCATTGGTATGAGGAATCTGTAGTTCCGCACATCTCTTTTGTTTCATTTGTAATTATTGATTACTGAATTTACAGTACTGTTAAGCGGCACATACGGTCGACTCGAATCAGTGGTTTGTCTCACCAGCATTCACACTGCTCATTAACTGATGATCAGTTCCTGCTGTCTAGCATATGGCCGATTCACAGGTCCCTAGTACGCACATTTGTATTCCTGCGTTAGCTTGCATCACAGCACATCAAATGACTTCAATTTAGGATAGGCTAGACAAAAAGCGTAGACTTCTTTCCAAGGGGGTCTCTATTTTCATGTTTTTTATTAAACTAAAAAATGCTAGACAGCAACAACTAATCACAAACGAACAGCGTGCATGCTGGCAACACGAAGCACTGTAAATTAACCAGCATACAGATAATGTACTTCTAAAATATTTTGGGAGCTCTGTAGCATATGTTATCATGGTAACACTGATAAGTGCCACATCACAACTGCTAAATTTGTAAAGGCTTACATAAACTGCATTGGAGGCGATGTTACCAAAATGTAGTACAAAAATGTACAATATTTGTGGTGTACACTAGTTAAACAGCCTTAGAACACGAGACACCAAGTACCAATATTTTCTAGTGTAGTAACAGCAGCAGTGTTCATGCAAGCCACAACAATTCACTGTAATTCTAACACTGTAAGCTAGAGACAAATCGAAACAAAAAAAACTATCTGGACCAGAATTTCAACATCAGCTGAAAACTAACAACAATGTGTAAACAAATGCATAAATTTCCATATGCAGCAGTGCAAAATACAAAAAAATTTGGCAAGTAACATTCCTAAGTAATTCCGGAGCTAGCAAGCGGCGTGAAAACATCGTGACACAAACTACCCGAGACAGAGACAGTTCTCGTAATGGCTGTGCTTCGCTATGAAGGGACTAATGGAATGACTACAGCTGGCCACAGTCCTTAATCGTAACTTTCTTGGAGGTTGAACCGCTCTGTGATCCGACAGCTTCCATTGCTTTCACTACATCCATGCCCTCCACGACGGAGCCGAACACAACGTGCTTGCCATCCAGCCTGCAGCACACAGACACACAATCAGCCAGTCATCACTCAGCATAGCTCAATCAGGAACAGTTACAATCGCACCATTCATGTTTCTTTCAGACCACAAAAAAACCTCAAAATTCACATTTTCCTATCAACAGATCCATTAAGTATAACAAACGTGTACAGAACAAGTGTAAGGACAAGGTTCAAATTTCAGTACAGGTAGGAGGCTAGGAATTACTAGTGCTATATACCTTGTATTGTTCCTGCCAAAGGACTCCAGAAGGCTAGTCAGAGATCAACATAATTATAGACATGCAAAAAAATCAGCCTTCCACTAATTAATAGTGTACAACAACCATAACTGACTGTATCTGCATTCCTTATACAACTGCTATTTAACTGGAAAGCTAAGAATATACTTCACTGCCGATACCAGACCACACGCGATAACTACAAAAATTACATACAGACTATTACTTGGCAGCGCAAAACAATCTAATACATTAGAAATGTTGGCCTGGTACCGAAATCAGGCAGCTGTGCCATAGACCTGTAACCCTAAAACTGAAATTTTGCACACCAGCTACTCCGGCAGTGGGGAATGTTCACACCAATTTTGGCTTCGATGTGGTTTTTCACTTTCACATTATGAGCCAGTATGGGATGAACAGACAGATGGGTTACAGAAAGGGAATCTCAGCCTATTACAATGGATGCACAATAAACATTCATTCACAATTTTTGTTATCTAAGTTGACATATCACACAAGCTGCTGGACAAAATTTTACATCAATTAAAACATGTGTAAAAGAACAAATCAGCAAAGTTTCTAACCACTCAGTTTTGGCAGTGCAGAGGAAGAACTGAGATCCGTTGGTGTTTCTGCCAGCATTGGCCATCGACAGGATACCTGAGCATAGACACGAACATGTACTGAATGAGATATAAAAGCACAAGAGCACTGGGACCACAGACATTTGAAGAACAAATTTACATAGACATAGATCAGAGACGAAGATATTGGGAAATTGGTTATCCCTGCCCATAAAAATTCATGTCTTATTGAATGTGGGTCTCTTTCTCCTGCAGCTCAGCCCCAGAGAGACCCAGTCTGTATTAGAGAATGCAGGGACACATAGTAACCTGCAACAGCAAAGTTGTGCCATCACCATGTAGTGAATAACAAGCAACAGATCACTAACATACACAGCTGGCAAATCACGACAGACCATGACATTAACTGTATCACAGCACAGTGCCGACTCACCAGGTCCGGTGTGCTGCAGCTTGAAGTTCTCGTCTTCGAACTTGTTTCCGTAGATGCTCTTGCCGCCAGTGCCGTTGTGGTTTGTGAAGTCTCCACCCTGGCACATGAAGCCTGGAATGATGCGGTGGAATGAACTGCCCTTGAAACCAAATCCTTTCTCACCGGTACACAGCGCACGGAAGTTTTCTGCACAGATTGGTACACAGACATGAAAGCGAATCAAACGTAACAGCAAACCCGATGACACTTTGCTGCCCGAGTGTCGATGTGGCTACTACGTCCATGCAGTTCATTTTAAACATACACACCATATTAAACGCTGACCTTTTCATCAGTGATGTAGTCCTCAAGATTGTCTTGGTCTCGGGGCACATTGGTAGACAATGATAGCTTTCATCTTGGTCTCTCCGAGTCTTGAGTGTTTGTTGATTATAGCAACTGTCATTTTTACAGTGCATATAAATGCACAAATAACAAATTTTATCTGCAGTCTCAGATCTTGTGTCCAAGCAATCCAGGACTGTAGGACATGTCATAAAAATTTGGAATAGAAACATCGACTACACTGACAGTTTATGCAATCACGGTGATCACATCCTTTCATTATACAATAACAACCATCCAAAGTAACAAAGTACGTAAATTTACAATTGCCAATTTACATGCTAAATCAATTCACACGAAATACAACAAACACCTTAGTGAGTCACACCACAGTTGCAAATACACGAATCTGAACTGGTTACAGCACTGAAAAAATTAATGCACAAAAAATTACCTGCTGTCTTCGGTACAACATCGGGTCTGAGCTGAAACAACAAACCATTCAGACATCATGATCACACAACTAATCTATGACCGAATACCGTAGCAATGCTCACCAATCACATACGCTATAGTTACAAGTAAGTGCCAACTGCTGCTACTATCACACTACTCACGAACTTCAGCCAAACACTAACCATACTAGATACGTCTGTGATTAACCATACTAAAACAGGGCTTAGTACTAGGCTAGCCAAACACGATGATGTCACGATCACTTACAAAAATGTGTATGCATCATTAAATGTGACAAAACGTAGACTACGACGTATTAAGTGCACAGTTACATGCGTCTGCAATGTACTACGACGTATCCCAAACTTGTTTACGATTATCAACGCACACGTGCTAAACGTCGACCGGCTGAAATTGGGCGTCACGTCCGCCATGATGTCACCGAGTCACTTCCGCGTGCTTACCTCCATCACAACGCGTCCGGCTGCACTGCCGCCGATGTCAATGTCGAAGAAACATCTCTGTTTTGCCATCTTGCTCAAACCACGAACGACTGTTGAAAATTTGAAGAAAATGGTTGCAGTTCGCACACTACCACCACGCTCCTGTCAGAAACACGCCGGAACTGAGCAACCGCTTTGATGATGCCGGTAGCACGCGCCGGTACCGTAGCACCGCTTGGAGCAATCCGCCATCCAAAGAACACCTACAGCACGATTTAATAAAATAACAACTTTGCCAATTTTAAAATTCCAACTATCTCTAATGCATGCAAGACCATTTTTATGCGCTGAATGCTCACTTCATTTATATGATGCCACGTTACAATATTATTATACTAAGCGTATTAATACGCGAACCGCTCTCAATGCCTGTCAATCACTGTGCATTGTTGTTCCAGTAAATTTCCGTGCAGTTTGACCTTGGTAGATGACCTGTGACTTTAACATTTAAATAAAATGCATTGATACATTTCATTATCATTAAAAATATTATTCAACAATAAACTGTATATTTATATCGTATTTTATGCTGTAAAATATGTAGAACGAGACTACAGTGACGCTGGAGATGGGTCAATATTGAAGTGTCAATTTCGATCAGATATCGATAGTTCGATACCACTAAACTTTACCCCGCTGGAAGTCGAACCCTAGCCTCAGCAGAGGCAAATCGTCATCCATATTGTGCTATTTTTACTTGCTCGGCCTCCCAGTCTCTAACAACGGTGTAGATCATGTGCAGATTCGAAACAGTGCTTTTCCTTTGTTTACCAATTTATCTTTAATGTACTTTTAAAAATAGCTTCTTAGCGATTTCAATGCTACAATAGGTGAGGGTGAGGTGAAGTTTCGCTAGGACATTACTCTTAGCGGAGTTTCCCACGGTGACCGCCGGGACGGCGACGGGAGCCAAGTTGTTGTGGGCGTGTTTTAAGTTCCAAGTGGTTTTATTTCGGTCATAACTGTAAACAAACTGTGGCGCGTATTTATTTCGTTAACGATTTCCATGGTAATGATAGTAAATCTAATATGAGAGCTTAGGTCGTTTGAGACACATATTGTTCTGTGACGAATTTATTTGTCATCTGTCTTCTGCGCAGCTTAGCTTAATCTAGCGCACTTAACCATAACCACTTAACGGTCACGGATTATAGAGGACGCTGTCAAACCCTCTTGCCTGTCCGACAAAGCATGCACGCCAGTAATCCTGAAACAATTTATTCTGCCGGGTCTGGGGATTGAACCCAGGCCCGGCTGATAACCGTTTCAGGCTCAGCGCGCACTGTGCCAATGAGCCACAGAGACAAGCATTGTTCACTCACTTTGTGCGTGTGTGCATCTTTTGTTAGTTTGTATTACATTTGTGTGCATGTGTATGTAGGTCATATATTATTGTATTTTTTGTGTTGGTTTGATTGATTTTGCTGTTAATTTTTGTTCTCTGCACCAGTGCAAGTGATTGCCTGGAGGACCGTCTCCAAAATTACCTATAATGTGTCGAGCGGGATGTTAAACCAAACTCACTCACTCACTTTATTTGAGAAGTGGAGTAAGCTGGCTACTTGCTACTAGTTGGCATTTTAGTATTCATACAATATTTGCATTCTTATATTGTGTGCATTTCAGTATCATTCACCAGCAATTTTTTATTGTTAAACACTGATTTTATTGCAAATTTCTTTGCAGTGTATCTAACAAGTTATTATGTGTGTAAGTGTTATGTGTAGAAACAGCATCGTGTTGATCATTTCTCTGCTGTTTTCTAACATCGATGGCACAAAGGAACATATTGTAAGTGCCTTTTGATACAGATACGTTTTCATTAGTGGTACTGACTTCATAGATAATGCTATTTCATTTGGTAATGAAGTGAAAATACATCACTACATGTAGAAAGTAACTTTCAGTTACTTATTAATTGCAACAGAGTAAAAAAAATATAAGGTATTTTTACTTGTAACCGACTAACTTTTTGAGCTGTTAGTTGTACTTTTTCATCGTTACATTTGTAAATATGACACTGCCATTACAAGTAACAATTTTTGACGCAGTGGTAAATGCTAATAGGCCAATATACCGTGAGCTGGAAACATTAAACCAAGGCGTGGATTAGTCAAGCTGCTGATGCCGTCTGTGACCATTATAGCAGTGCTGTAGTACCCCTGCTGGAACATGCAGCGTGCAGTCAGACCAGCACTGGCTTGCCCAGTGACTACAGTGGACATCGCAGGCCGAACATGACAGGAGTCATCATCATCATCATCATCATCATCATCATCATCATCATGGTCTGCAATCTGCTTCGACCACCGACTACATTAAGCCACGACTCTCTACCAAGTGCGGAGAACATGCTTTGTCCTATGCTGGTCCACAAGCATGGAACGATCTTCCTGATCAACGGAGATCAACCACCAATGCGGCAACTTTTAAAAACATCTCAAGAGTCACTTTTTAAATTCTGTTTTTAATTGGTTCTGTTTTTTTAAACTGTTTTGGCTATTTTTGATTTTTATGCTGTGTGATGGCCTGATTTTATCTGTATATTTGTGCACTACATGTATGTTATGATGATGATGATGATATATGAATATTGTTCATTAAACAGTCTTTTTCAGTAAAAAAAAGTAAAAGTAACTTTTATGGCAAAGTAAAAAAGTGCAGTACTTCATACTGCTTATATGGGTAACTTTCTGGGAGTTACTTTTACTTTGTAGCAGAGTAACTTTTTGACCAGTTACTTGTACTTTTTACAAAGTACTCATCTACTCAAGTTCGTTACTTTTGCCAGCACTGTTCATAGATAGTTTTAAAGGGTTTTAAATAAGTTGTGAGACATGCATTTTTTGAAGAACTGATCAAGCCCGGCTAGATTGATAATCTAGAATTAGAAACTGTGTTCATGGTTTTGCAGCTTAATGGGCTGATGAGTGATGATACTGATCTATTTTGTTACTTACTGAGTACATTCAGTTTGACAAATCCCGATAATTTGTCAATAAGAATGATGTAAACTCGCATATCGTGTTACCGTGGGATTCACCAGCCAATCCTATTTCTGTGTTCATAGTGATAGGCCATATCTCTGTATGAATTTCTTGGAAACTCTGAAGGTTGCTGGAATGGGATCGTTTCTTGGTGAATTTGCTGCCTGATGTTCAACCAACGTTATCAAAGCATGGTGGAGGCTTATCTTTGCAAGCTTGAGTTGTATGTTAGATATGTTATTGTTTAGCATTGAATAAAATGATAAGTTATGATGTTGTCTGTGTCAAGGTCGTTTTTTTCATCGCCAAAAGTCAAGCCTGCTCATGATGATAATTCCACACAAACAAGGTCTGATGTGGTGTTATTTCTGTACGCAGAATGGAGTCTGTATCCCGATTATGTTTTACCTAGTGTGTGAAAATTTGGGCTATAATGACAGAAAAAATTCGTTAATCTACCGGTACTTTTTTTCTGGGACAGATATATGTGATAAAAATTTCTTTTCTCATTTCACGCTGTTCGAAGTTAGCACAATTGTGGCTCATTTGCTACAATTAACTACATAGTATACATTTTATGCATGAAGAAACCTTTTATTCTATTGTTTGATGTATTAAGTTACAAAGCAATCTCGACTGAATGTGTTAATATAATGTGTTGTGTGTTAGTAATAATGATAGTAACAACAATTGATGTGTTTTTTTGCGTTTGTAGAGTGTAGACAAACCCTTACAATGCACATGTGCATAGAACAGTGAACCAGCTTAGGCAAACATGCTTTCGTATTGAAAGAGATAACACATGGATGTAATAAGCTGCTATGAAGTGCCAGCTTCATCAGTGATGCTTTGACTTAATTAATACAAACAAAAAACAAGAAGTGCTTAGTTATAACATAGCATAAACTTAAACGTGATAAACATAACTAAGTTCCATTATTACTGTTTGCAGTAGCAACAGACTGTATTGTTTTTGTCTAGTTTTTTTCTCTGTTAGCACAACAACTCATGAACCGCTGCACCCAGCTTGGTGAAATTTTGCGTGAACATGTACCTTGACACAACCGCACGAAACGAAAACCAGAGAATTTCAAGGTCAAGGTCACAGGACCGGATATTTGCATTCTCTACTATTGCAAGATATGGCAAAAAAGTTTTTTAGCACGATAACTCATGAACCACTGCACTCGGCTTGATGATATTTTGCATGAACGTGTACCTCGACAACTGCAACAAGGTCGTTAGTCAAAGGTCAAGGTTATTTCATTGTTGGTAGACCAAAGTTCACTGATTTTTTTTCATCGAATGGGGAAAAAATCATTCTTGCTAATGCCATTTTCCGCTTGTCGATTGCTTGATCCATTCCAGAGATATTCTCGATCGAAGTCTAGAGTTGTCTGCAATCTAGTGCACTGATGATAACAATGAACTGCTGCACTCGGCTTGATGAAATTTTGTGTGCACATGTACCTTGACAACCTCTAGAACTCTATTGAATTTGAAGGTCATAGGTTTAAGGTCAAGGTCACATGGCTTCTTATGTTCGTTTTGCGTGTATGATGCTGCGGCTACCCGTGGACAGTACTTAGCCTTGAGCAAGGCTTGATGATCTTGTTAAATTTGTTTCCATTGTGATTCAAACCCAACCCTCTTGTATGGTTGGTTTCTCTGCCCCTTGGCTATTTGTTTAATGTGACTTAATTTGGCTTTGAATCAACAGGTCAGGAAGCATAATTCAACGTTAAAAAGTTGTTGTAGATTGTACAAGGTTATTTAAACATTGCTGTATGTGATAACTTTGACTTGTACGATCAGACATGATGTGACTTTGAATTGGCAGGTCTGAATCCGGTCGCAAGGGCATGGAAGCTGTAGCAGATGGTGAGAAGAACGGGAAACCAGTGCCGACGACAGCACGCTGGCGAGCAAGACTCCTGTCAAGCAGCAGCGATGAAGATGAGATTGAAGCTGACGATCAACAGGTTAACAAAGTGATGGAATGATGGTTTAATTCTTGAGCTTATTACCTCCGCCAGGTTATGTGATACCCGACGTTTATTTGTTTATTTATCTGTCTGTTGGTTTGTTAGGAGAGTTACACAAAAAGTTACAGTCGGATTTGGCTGAAATCTTCAGGAAAGGTTAGACTTGGCCTAACTTAGAAGTGATTAGATTTTGGTGGTGATCTGGCTCAGAATCTGGATATAGGATAGGATCAAAGTATTTTTTGCCGCTGCCAGATAGGGCGACAAATATAGTGCTGCCACCTGGTGAACACAATGGAAAAAAATTGACGGCATTGGCGAAGGTTAGCAATCTCTGAGTGCCGTTCTAGTTGTACAGTACAACAGCTGTAATGAATGTAGCTAATCGGTGTAGTGGTTAAGGCACCAGATTCTATTGGTTGATCCTGGATTACATTTTAAGCCATTTCACTTTTGGGTTACGATTGTGGGCAACTTGTTCACTTCCCATGCTTCTGTTTTTATTAACTAAACTTTTTTTGCATTCAGTAGCAAAATAGCCTTGGTCTTACAATAGGTTTTATTTATCTAGTCAGTTTCTGCTCACACTCTTATGACACAAAATGGCATCTAACCTGCTGATGTGCCTTTAAGGAACTAAATACTCATACCCTGCTGCTGGCCATGTTCCACCGCTCTAAAAGATTTAATGAGAATTTGTTAGTAATTGTTTGAGAGAGCCAGTGGACAGGCAGTAACAAGCAGCCGTACGTGGAACACTAATCTTCTTTGGCAGAGGTAGTAGTGAAAGTACTGTGGACCGTTCTGATGCTAATACAGTTGGTGTTGGTGTATTTGCTGTGTTGGATCACTCATTCTGTGTTTATGCCTGTGTACATATGCTAATGTGTTGGTTGATTGTTTTAGGCAAGCAGTGCTGACACAGAACCAGTGGAACCAGTTCCTATTCATGGAATTCCGTTTAGAACGACTGGTAATTAGAGCTATTGCCAGCAGTATTAGGGTGCATTCACAGGGACACGAGTGCGAGCTGTGATTACTCGTATACGGGTTCCAGTAAACACGAGCTTGCGTGTATTTCAATGGTGGCCATTCACAACTTCACATTGATACGAGTTCTGTACAGTGTACAAGTACCGATTACGTATGAATTTTGCTCGTACAAGCAGTTTCTGTGCAGGTCGTGTTTTTATCCAAACCATATAAAATAAAGAACACAAAATTTGTATTAATTTTATTTGTACAGACCATGACACATATTTGACGTCCGAACTTGTGTCATTGTTGAATTGTTCGTTGTTAGCGGCGCACGATCAGTGAAATTATTAACGATGTCGTGAAATATTGCTATTTTTATCAAAACATTTACTTGATATGATTTCACTGGAGATTGTCAATAGACATGAATTGAGTTATGTGCTTGTACAAGTGAGCACAAATGCTCCACTCTTGCGGGTGAAGCTTGTATGAGCCGTG
>Ga0209052_1000712_pt1 | contig 11045 bp, 5 predicted proteins | sample WorMetHEROISLAND_2_FD_187409 | JGI IMG/M metagenome (GOLD analysis project Ga0209052, IMG submission 187409) | Marine gutless worms symbiont microbial communities from Max Planck institute for Marine Microbiology, Germany - Olavius sp. 4 HERON... | ecosystem: Host-associated > Annelida >...
ATGCTGCACCATTTAGCACCAGGTGAACTTTCAAATGTCGCAACACGCCATAAGGAGGCCACGTGGCCACTCACCTGGAAAACCTGGAAAAGTTAGGGAAAATGTGTTCTTGCATGCATGAAATTTGGCCGGTTGGTTCTCAAGAAAATCATTGAAATTGTTGCCACCAGATGTCAGAGTTTTAAGGCTTAAATGCACCAAATTCGATTTCGGCTGGGGCTCCACCCCAGACCCCACTGGGGGAGCTTACAGCACTCCCCCACACACCCGAGTTGGATTTAAGGGCTACTTCTAAGGGAGGGGAGAGGAGGAATAGTGAATTATTCCATTGGAGTCTACTGTAGAACACAGTTGTCGTAGTTGTGACAGTATATATGAGTATTGCAGTGAGAAATAGCATGCATTACATTTTGTATCACTACTGTTGCAAGGGTCGATATTACGTAAATATTCACTTGAAATGTCTGGAAAAGTCATGGACTTTGATAGTGACTGGAGAGTGGCCACCCTGAGAGGCCCTCACAGGCCAGTAGTAGTCTACAGTGCTGCATGGCTATGAGCTCAGCAGCACTGGCAGATAGTAAATACTGGCAGAAAAGTAAATACTTTGCGATTACATTGGTCGCAGTCCCCCAGCAGGAAGGGGAGTTTTGTGGTCATTCATAACGTTCATTCAGAAAATTGATTGCAAGTTACGGCTAAACGGACGTGAGGCCTGCAGCGATGCCACCCAGTGCTAGCTGACTGCTGTGTTTAGTGAGCATTTGGTTTGCTAATTTTCTCCGTGTTCTGCGGTGCGTCAGACGTGATGACAAAGTCGCAGGAGGCGTACGAGGCTGCGATGGAGATTGCCAAGGCCGGCCTGGCACCGACTCACCCGATACGACTCGGCCTGGCTCTCAACTACTCCGTCTTCTACTACGAGATCCTCAACAAGTCCGACAACGCCTGCAAGCTTGCTAAGCAGGTTGCTTTATTCAGTGTATTGCCCAGGGTAGGGTTAGAACTATACCAAAAAAGCTACCCAGTACCAAATACCCAATATTATTGGGTCCTGCCGATACCAATACCCAATACCGATACCAGTACCGAGTGAAGCACTTTATTAATTTTTCAACAAACTATATACAGCACTAGCCTATATAAGTACTATGGCTAGTAAAGTTACCATGTACGTTATAAAAGCTAATAGCACTGTTTGTTGTCTTTCATTATTAGTTCTTGCATCTGTTAACTTTTCAAATTGTTGATAAGAAAAAAGCGTTAATTCTAGACGTCAATTTGGCTTATTTAATAATCGATCAAAATATGGCGCAAATGACTAATAACAGTCAGTCGTTGTTCATAATACAGTTTTAAATGTCGTTTATGAATGACCTAACGTTTAGCGTAGAAGAGTCACACTATCACGATCTTAAATATGTGTAAGTTTTTTTAACGATTTATTTAAGATTATGCATTTATGCTTGATAAAAAGCAGTTTCTGTGCACTTAGAACTCAGTGACCGGTATCGGTATTGGGTATCACAGCCAAAAAAAGTATCGTACAGTACCCAATACCACCCAATACTGGCGAGTATTGGGCAATACCCAGTACTCCAATACCAGTACCGTTCGAACCCTAGCCCAGGGTAGTGATGCGGGGCCCATACCCAAAAATGCAGCGGGTTTTATTGGATAAACTCACCCAGACTTAATCCAGGGTTTCCACGCCTCCTGGAAAGTCCTCGGATTTTTTTCTTGAGAACTCCGTTACCTGCAAAGTCCTGGAAATTAAAGCTTAAAGTCCTGGAAAAATATCCTTGAAAGTGATGCATTTTTCTGGTGGTTCAAATGACCGTGTGTAAATAAGTTCATGTGAATTCTGAACAGCTAACGTCCACATTTTGCTTCATGCTGAATTTTCTGCAATGGACCACAGTCTGAATGTTGTAAGTAATGAATGATGAATGCCGAATGATAGATTTGTTCTGAATAAAACAACGATGTAGATGATCACGATGACACTGACGGGGCTATCGTGTTATGTAGAGGCTGGTATTAAATCACTATCTCAGTGGTTGCTGTAATATATCATAATTAAATTACAATAATTATTGTGTGTCGGCAGGCTTTTGACGATGCAATTGCTGAGTTGGACACGCTGAATGAAGATTCTTACAAGGACAGCACGCTTATAATGCAGCTGCTCAGGGATAATCTCACTGTAAGTATCAACACTGATATCTGTTGCTGATAAGTGCGTCAGTGAGTAAGAATGAACGCTTAATTAATAGTAGTGCTGTGCGAATAGTGTTTTTTTTCATTTCGAATCGAATTGTTGAGCTATTGTTTGAAATTTCGAATTGAATCGAATAGTTATCGTCGGTCTCAAAAATCACCAGTAGTAAGTACTTGTTAAATAAATTCAACTGTTGTTATGGCACCGAATCATATTTGTATGATGGGCTAGGAACACTGTCATCCTTCAGTGCTTTTATGTGGTTTGTACGTGTAAAACTACCGCCACAGCAATTCTCAGACGTTTATTTCTAGGGCACCACCAGCCTTGCGCAAGCAACTGGGCCGAAAAATGGGCCGTTCGAGCAGAAACGGGGCGTGTGTGTGTTCTGACAAGAAATGTTTCAGATGGTGATTGAGGCTGTTGTAAAGATGTTTTTCTCTGTGTGCTGCAGCTGTGGACATCAGATGCACAGGGCGACGATGACAAACCGGCCGACACCGGCGACAACTAGGTGTCGTTGTCGCTCGCCCGCCGTCTACCAGACATTCACGCTCGATCGTCTACTCAAGTTTCTTGCATTCGTCATTCGTCGTTATTGTCATTGTCCTGGGGCTGTTCTGTGATAACGCTCAGACACGATATCACTAAATGGCACAGTGTCGGGAATCTCAACTGCACGATTGGTACTTAGACCCCGGCGTCGACGGCTTGAAGAGATTTCGACTGACGCCAAATTATTCGACTGTCTTGTCGACACGTCACATTTTTCCGCCCGCGCCAGCATGGCAGTTTTTCGACAGCGATTTTGACGCAGGTGATTTTGAAAATCCCGAGGTCATACTGCTGGATTTACGACCTTGTAGGCTCCTCAGAAAATGGAGAAACGGCTCCCCATTGACAAAATCCTGCACTTTCGAAATCATACCTTGTTTACTTCCGACGAAGATTTTACGAAAATTCGTAAGGTTTGTAAATTAGCCCGAGCACTCGATGTACAGTGTGTCATTTTGTCTAGCTGATTTCAGAGCTAGTTTGGTTTTCGTGTATCCCGCAGTTTTTTTGTTTTCCGTAGTCTGTTGGGTCTGAAAAGTCTGAACAAGTTTTCGGTGCAGTACGACACTGTGCCAGTGAACAACTCTGTCGTCATCGTCGTCGTCGTCATGTGGCTAACTGCGGTGTTTTCTGACGTCCTTGTCTGTGGATCGGTGGCATACGCAGGATTTCACAATTGTGAGGAGTGAAGCTCCCACCTTTCTTTCTGGATCCAGGTGGAGCCCAGCTGCCAGATGCATTTCGGTCCACGCAGGCCTGGGCGTTGTCCTGAAATTTTGAAATTTGTCCTGAAATGTCCTGAAATTGGAGGTAGGTCCTGAAATTCGTACATATATCCGGAAATTTTTCGCGTTTTCACCATTTTTTTTAAAACACACATCATTTTATATGTAACATGGCATAAAACATGATGTATGATCCTTAATGGAGTACTTTACTTACTTACTTGGTTTTATAAGTTTTATCACTTGATTTTATACTGAAAAAGTTGAATTAACATGCCGAGAGACACAAAATTTGGTTTCTGGTAGCTACTGTATTTTTGCGTTAGTCCGTGACCACTATTTTAATGTGAATACGTCGTTCTGATGTCCTGAAAAATGTCCGGAAATTTCAAATTTTTTCTGTCCTGAAAATAAAAATGTTGTGTGCCCAGGCCTGGGTCCACGTTGACGTAAGAGTAACATTCTGTCGTATAAAACACGTACGGACTTTCGTTCACTGAAAAATTGTCAACAGCAGAAAGACAGACATACATTGATATGATATCCCTCGGGCTGTGATTTGTCCTGGACAAAATGTCACAATTTCTGGTGTAACCCACGGAACAACCTGCCTATGCCGCTGTTGTGGATGGTACTGCTAATGCTTTGATGGTAACGTAGTTCAGTTATTACTGACCGAGAGCGTTAAACAAGTGGAAAATCGCTCCAGACCAGGTGGTCCATCGAGGCCTCATTAGCTGCATTTCGTCGTACTTTCGGTGCGTTAATGCATTTATTTCAAATACAGCCGCCGCAACACTTTGCTGCTCGTCGACAACTGCTTTCAGGGTTTCCACTCCTCCTGGAAAGTCCTGGGTTTTTCCCGAAAATCCCAGGACCTGGAAAGTCCTGAAAATTACTTTGGTCGTGGAAAGTCTGGAAATTGAAGCTTAAGGTCCTCGGAAGTCCAGGAAAAATATCCTTGGAAGTCATGCGTTTTTCCAGTGGTTCAAATGGAAGACAAGCAGCAATAGTATAGCACCCACTGCATGGACCGTATCTGAATAAGTTCATCTGAATTCTGAACAGCTTGTAAGTACTATGGCTAGTAAAGTTACCATATTTAAACATTCGGGGGCTCCAAAAAGGTCCTGGAAAATTTTTCATGGGGGTCGTGGAAAGTCTGGAAAAGTCCTGGATTTTTTTTGTCAGTAAAAGATTGGGAACCCTGTGCTTTGTGTTTTCATCGGTGTCTCCTCATTGCAGTTTGGAGCATAAGTGTTGTTAGTTTATTCAATTCAGCAGAAGGCATCGAGACTGTCCGAAGTTGATTCAGTTTTTGTCGCAGCTAGTATCCGAATGTGTACGATTCGTATAACGTTACTTGGATGATTATATGCCACTTGCACGGTCCGTCTGTAACAAACGACACAGAGAATTCCACGTTTTCCATTTTTTTCACTTCGCACGCATTTTTTTGTTTCACCTTCTTGTGATGTTTGCGCCACGTGTAGTTAGCCGTTCGTCGTAGTTGTTGTTACTGTTTACAGATGCTGTACTAATTAATACCGGGTGGCCCGGAAAAAACGTCCCACATGGCATTGTGTAATAAATAAGCAGAAAAGCATGTATGTAATGGGCAAACATCTTCGAAATACGTCGTTTTATATGTATATAAATGAATTTTCACCTAAAACGGTTCCATATTAGCCGTGATACAAGCGAAATAGCGTTGGTCGTCATAAAACAATGTTTGCAAGCAGTTCGTCATTTATGTTGTTGGTTTTACGCAGGCTTCACCAGAACGTCACAGTAATTCGTATCAGTCAACTGATCAGCAGAAAATGTGCTGAATAGGTCCTCCATTCTGCTTTGCCACAGCCGCTAAACACCTTTTCCGCTGCAATATAGCTTTTCTGACTGTATGGTCATCGACATCTACATACGTTATTTACATAATTCGATTTTTAACTCGTCGCACGTCATAATGCGGCATTCAGTGACGTCACTGAGATTTATAAGTAAGTAATAGTACATACTGATCTACTAATGTGCCAAAGGAAATTTCGCCCCATGAAGTATACGCGCCGTTGTAGTTACGCAAATATCGGGACTTTTTTGGGGGCCACCCGGTATATGTACGTATATATATATTTTTGCCAGTAATGGATGATGGCAGGTCGTTGTGTGTCAGTGTCAGTTCGTGGTTTGGTGAGCTGAGTCCACACGTGCACGGGAATCCTTTATGTTTCATTTTTAGCTGAAAAAAGACATTCAAGAGACGTTAGATGTCACAGCAACCATACTAACAGCATATCACGCTGAGTGAGCAGTGTAATGGGTGTGTAGGGGTTAACTGGTTGAATGGGGCGGGGGTTCTAAGTCTGGGGAATTAGCTCTGCGATGGACGGGACAGAATCACGAGCGACACCAACCTTTCAACATGCCTTTGTATTAGTACGTCTTTTCTCTTTGACAGTTAGCACCCAACTGCCACAGAGACACGGACTGCAAGCGGCCAGAGATAGCAACGCTTATTGCGACAGACATGCCAACCATTCCGCTTTTGGCGGAATTATTCCGCATTTCCGCCGTTTTTCCGCCATTCCGCACGGAATTTGTGAAATTCTGCTTTTCCATTCCATTCATTTGAGCCATAAAAACTTGGTATTTTCATACATAAATCTTCAAAAACTCCTATCACCAGATGCCATCTGTCAAGCTCAAATTGCACCATAATAAAAATCGGCTGTGGCTTCGCCTCGGACCCCAGTGGGGTAGCTTACTGTGCTCCCCCACACACTCTAGCTGGATTTCAATTTATCGGCCCGTCGGGCCTCTATTGTCGGCCCTTCGGACCTCCGTTGTGAGTGATTCCTCTTTTTGGTTTTCAAATGTTGGCATGTCTGTTGCGATTGGCTAGCCGCCGTGAGGTTATTATCTCTACAGGTGCACATTTGACAGTATCTTAAATTATCAGCTTACCTGTTGGCATGCTTGCATAATTCCGAGCTTTACTGCACAATGTGTAATTGGGGCTGACACGTAGGATGTTTTAACGATGTAACAGAGTGCAGTGGTATTTATGACCATCGCTAACACTGTGCAGATATTATTGCTGTTGTTACGTATACGTGGCTTTAACGTTCCGATTCTGCATGCTGATGACTTACGTACCACAGAAATGTTTGTAACATTATGTTTTTACTAGTAACGTTTGTTGTTTTGCACGGAATATTTTCCGTTTTATGCCTGTTTGAGTATATGTGAGCGAAAAGTTTAGCATTATCCAAAAAATATGTCAGTGTACTGGAATTGATAAGAACCGGATATGCCGATTTGTTTAAAGAATAAATGCTGTGCTCTGTTTATGTTATAGAGCAGGCACTAATAGTTTCAGAGTGACCACTTGTCTGGAAAACCTGGAAATGTCAGGGAATTTGGAAAATGTCCGGGATGTTGTTAACAGTCAGGGAATTGTAATTGTCACGGAAATGTCGGGGAAAAAATCTTGTCATGGAAAAGTGTCCCAAAGCTGTTCAATACTAGATGAATATTAGCATTTCCTTCAAAAACATTGCATAGCTACATATATACATAGTGATTTCATCCTTCGTAATCATTAATTATGAGATAATTGTGAACTTGATAGTCTGATCATTTACATTAACACTAGTACTACAGGCATGCTATGAGTACCACTTAACATGGGCATGAGTGCCGCACGTTGTCAGGGAATTTCAGATCGTCTGGAGAGTGGTCACCCTGTCGTTTGCAGGTGAAGTGCTGTTCTAGCTTTGCTTTCAGTGGTGTGTGTGCTGCAACCAGTTTGCCTATGCTATTTTTTTGGTCACAGACAGTAAGCTGACTGCTTACATGGTATAGGTGAAGTCCGGTACTTGCTATAAAGTGGAGTAAAGTTAGGTTATAGTATGGTGTGCTCTAAAGCTTAGCTTAATCTAGTGCACTTAATCACCATAACCACTTAGGTTAGGCTCCCTTTTGTACCCCAGTTTCTTGGAGCTGAGAAACTGGGGGTGGGGATGTGAATAAACAACTTGCCCAACGTTGCTACCCAATGGAATAGTGGCACGACGTGGGAATCGAACCCGGGTCCCCGAGCTCGAATTCCAAGTGCGCTAACCACTAAGCCATTGAGCCACTGCTTTGATGAGTGAGACTGAAACTGGTTGTAGCTAAGTGTATGGCCGGAGGTTGGCGCCTTTTCTACCTCCAGTTTGGATCGTTTCAAGGAAGTCGGTTAAAATCCATGAATTTGTTCAGTGTAGTGCAATCGACACTACATGAGCGGCACATCCGTTTACTGGATTGTAGCATGGAAATACTGCATGGGTTTAGGCATGATGTCCATTGTGATAATTGTGACCAGAGCGCTGCTGAGTAGCCAAGAGTGAGTGAGTGAGTGAGTGAGTGAGTAGGGTTTAACGTCCAGCTCAACACATTACAGGTCATTTCGGAGACGGTCCTCCAGGCAATCACTTGCACTGGTACCGACAACGAAAACTAACAGCAAAATCAAGCAACCAACACAAAAAACCCAAAATTCAATGGTATACTACCTACATACACATGCACACAAACTTAATACTAACTAACAAAAGATGCACACACGCACAATCTAACTATAACAATACAAACCTAGAAGCCTGGTTTAGGCGCCTCTTACGCCATCCGGCCAGGAAACGGAGTAGGCCTATTTCTTGCTTGTCAAGTACTAGTTGCTTACAAACTGCTAACATTTTGCGTTACGTGACGTGCTTTGTAGACGCTAACGCACTTTGGCTTTGCACTCTGTGTGTGAGTGTGTGTACTTGCCAGCTGTGACGTAGTCTAGCGATTTATAATTGTATTTTGTCGGCAGGTCTAATTTGCTGCTTTAAATTTGTGTCCTTTATCGGCGTTTTCAAGCACGTAATCTGTGGTCTTGCCTTTCGTCTGTTGAACGTTTTCGTGTCGTTGCTGTTAATATATTCTGTTCTTGTTGCATTTATTCATTTATTTCAAATTAAGCGTCTCGAACACAATGGAAGAAGTCGGTCGGCAGCATTCATCATTTTTCTCATTTTTTAGCTTTATTTATCAATCCGTCAAGTTGGACGGCATTTGCTGTACGTTGTAATGCAGTTATTACAAGAACAAGCAGTTTCTGGTATTTCCTGTGTAATGTGACTGGAAATTTTCACTGTCGGTCGGAGTTTGTGTTATGCAGATGGTGGCCCCCCGATAGTCCGAAGGTAACGCATTGAGATAGGCCTAATATGGCCAATGTTCGTTAGACTACTCACAAACGCACTGATAACTGATGATATTATGCCATAAGAGGTGAACAAAGAATGGATGATTTCGTTCTCAGCTGACACAAAGACTGCACCACTGACTGGACCACTCAGCCAATTAGGTTATCGGTAGCGCTTGTTTGTTAACCAGCAAATTAGCACACAAAATTCCTGAAGGGATTTCATGAAATTTTCATGGAAGGTAGAGGATAGGCCATGAAACAAACGGTTATTTTGGTGGTAATAATGATGGCGATTTTTGGCGGAGGGTTGCGATCTCTGAGTGCTGTTGAATACATTTACCGGTACTAAGGCTTGGGTAAGCGGTCGGACTATCGGACCTTCGGATTATCGAACCTTCGGACTATCGATGCAGAACCATGCAGATGAAGTACTTACAATATTTCGAGACATTGCTGGCACCTGCTGACTCATTTAATGGCGGTTTTACTGCAGTTTTTTTTTTGTTAATTTTCTGCACTGTGATTTGTGCACTTAACGTTGAGAACGTTTTAGCAGCTAATCGGTAGATCTTGTCTTGTGTGCTTCGTGTTGGTTGTCTGCTTGCTTGTGCTACGCTTAGGCATCCTATGTCGAGTAGTTAATCTCAGATTTTCCAAATTATTTTAAAATAAATGCCTAGCTTCCGACGGATTGTGTTAATGACAAATCCGCTAATTTATATGGCAAAGTAATCGATAGTGCTGTGCAAATAGTGTTTTTCATTTCGAATCGAATCCAATAGTTATCGTCGGTCTCAAAAGTCACCAGTAGTAAGTACTTTTAAGAGTCTTTAGACGACGCAGACGACTCCATGTTTGTTGATTTTGTTGGTTGCTAGGCATGGTTGCTAAGGTGAAAAATCGGCGTCATTCTGTTAAATAAGAAATTGGTGACGGTAAGTATTCGAAAATTTCGAATAATTGTGCTCGTTTCGAATCGAATACTGAAGTAACTATTCGATTCGAAATTTCGAATATTCGCACAGCACTAGTAATCGACACAGGCATCGTGACAGTCTTTTTGTGTACAAAACTTCATGTATACATGCAGAAAAAAACAGTTCGAGTCAGTGACGAAAAACCGTAGTACCGTAAAAACAATATCAGTACGGTATAAGAGAACACACCCACAACAAAGTGCTATGGACTAAATATTTGCATGCTAATATTTGTTACACATAAGCAATATTGACTGGTTGGAATAGGCAAGGTTGACTAAATTATAAGCACTATACTGTGAGTCGGAAAAATAGGTCACCGAGTTCTGGTAATACGTTCACCAAATATTAACTAACTTTCAAAATTCTATTGCTGACACTTTCTGGAAAATTAGCAGTAGTGACCATTAAGGATCCGGCCAGACCTGAAACACGTTGCTAGATTAGACTGAGAAATTTAAATAGGAGAAATTTAACATTTTTTAACTCGCATGCAACCGAGTAAGCTAATTAATAAATGAGTGCAGTTTATCGTATCATTTCTGATGTTAAAAATTAACACCTTTCACTAGCACATACGCCGAGAATGGACGTTAATTTTTGGACATGCATATTTCACAAGGTAATGAAGCAACACTTCTCAGGTGTGGTGGGAGCTTTTACCACGACATTACTCCAAATTTTCCCGAAAGTGCTCTGGCGAAAGAATTCTGAAAATCAGTCAATGTTTGGTGGTGAAATTACAACAAAATCTTGGTAGTCTGCTTCTTGACACAGATACGGTAACATTTGATAAATGTGCGCCTGCCAGCGTGCAAACGATTGGCAAATATTATGTTAGATTATATGGATAAAAACAGCTAAAAGCATAATGCACAATAGTCTAAATGTTACCACTTTTCTTAAATTACACGCAACATTTCAAAACAAGCAAGGTTCCTACATCACGGGTCCTGAGCTCGGCTTTGACCTAGGGCCTAAAATAGCGTGTTTTCCGACACAAAATGTGCACTAATAATGTCCAACTTCCACTGTGGTCAGTCGATTCTAAGAAAAAAATCCTTAAAATTGTTGCCAACAGATGTCATCTTTTAAGGCTAAAAAGCACCAAATTCGATTTCGGCTGGGGCTTTGCCCCAGACCCCGCTAGCGGGGGGGGAGGGGCTTACAGTGCTTTCCAAGACCCTCTAGCTGGATCTAAGGGGGCCTACTTCTAAGAGGAGGGAGGGGAAGGAAAGGGGAGGGGGAGAACGACCTTACGCACCCCCGTCGCAAAATCCCGGCTACGTACGCCAGTGTGACAGTCTGTATGATAGCGTGACTGCATG
>Ga0209052_1000713_pt1 | contig 11040 bp, 11 predicted proteins | sample WorMetHEROISLAND_2_FD_187409 | JGI IMG/M metagenome (GOLD analysis project Ga0209052, IMG submission 187409) | Marine gutless worms symbiont microbial communities from Max Planck institute for Marine Microbiology, Germany - Olavius sp. 4 HERON... | ecosystem: Host-associated > Annelida >...
CTTTGGGGCAGCCGATGGTGAAGATTTGATGATCCTGGCTTGCACCGTTTTTGCCTGATCCACCCGTGTGACAGACGGACGGACGGACGGACAGACAGACAGACGGACAGAATTGCGATGGCTAAGACGCGCTATAGCAGTTCCTGCTGTCGCGCGTAAAAAGTAAGGTGCATTCTGGCAAACTTAAATGAAAGAATATGAATCAACCATTATGTAAGAAACACGTGATCGCGGTGGAACGGTGCTGAGTGAAATCTGCTGGCATCCAATCGATTTCGCAGAGTTATTGCTAATACAATCGCTGTATTATGAAAGCCGGAGCAGAGCACCAGTATAAGTTTACCCGTCTGGTGTGCGATCGAGTGCTGTGCTGGGGCCCATGCTATTTGTAGCATATGTATTACAGCAGCCGATCCGATGTCATTGATCGAACGCCATGCACGGCTTATAATCGACTCATCTCTACGCCGACGACCCACAGGTTTACGGTTCGTGCATGTCGGCCTGCTGATGTAGTTTTGCTTTCTACGAAACTCTCCAGATGTCCGGCTCCAGACTTCAGTCGAATCCCGATAAAGCCGAGGTCCTGTGTTCCATTATTCCACAACACAGATGAGCGTAGCATGTCAAGAGATATCGGCTAAGTCGGACATTGATCAGTCGCAAATTTCACGTGCTTGTGATATCGTCATTCATGTACACAGTGAGCCATAAAAACGTGCCACCGTTTTTTTACATATCTTCACCAAAAATTGACCGATTTATAACATTCTTTCACTGGCACATTTTCCAGAAAATTCTCCATAAAGCGATTATTACATAATTTTCGCACCTATCGCTACACTTATCTTCTGAAATACAAATGTAAGAAAAACTAACAATAACAGGAAACAAGCGTTTTCGTAAACGAAAGACTCAGACCAGCATCACACTGAATCATCCCCATGAAGCTAGCTCGTCTTTCTGGATATCTGACGTGTAGCGATGCGTTTGTGCCTGTCTTCCTGACATATTACGCCTACCAGTTCATCCACAGTAGTCACACCGTTCTATTCAGTACGCGAGTGCTTCAGTCGGTGCTTCCTATTTCCCGTCTTTTTCAGTTTTTTTTCTTTGAAAATCCCCCCAGTATCCACCTTGAACCGCAGTATTTGAACTGGTGTAAATTCTTAATCAATGTCTTGACTTCGTCTCTACATGTAAACGGCATATTACGTTAGGTATTTTGTCACCGTATTAACACTTATTATTTACTATAATATCGTCTACATTTGTTTACAAATACCAGAAATGTATCTAAAACTAAACAAACTTTAATTTCAGTAAGAAAATTAGTAGAAAATTATTTCAGAACTTCTAGAAGATAAGTTCTTGCATGTATTTATTATGATTGTAATGATTTATGAAAATTTATATTTCACATGGTAGTGTAGCAACGTATGTAACGTGTGGTGGGATATTTAATTATCATATTATTGCAAATTGTGCCCCAGTGTGCCAGTGAAAGTTTTTTAAGATCAGTCAGTATTTGGCACGTTTTTATGGCTCACAGTGTGCAATGAATGCTCAGCCCTGTTAATGACAATTTGAATGTCGCTAACAGTAGATTTTGCGGTCGTTTAAGGCTGATAATTAACCGGTTAATGCTACTGCTTATTCAGATAGTATATGAAAGACAGACACAGAAAACGACGCGATTAAAACTATTGCTTAGAACATCGCTGCACTACGCCCCGCATCCAATGCAACTACTGCTACTGCTCATACACTCAGCCCTGATAAATGCAGCACTCTTAGCATACATCAGCAGGCGTACCCCATGTGAACAAAGCTAAGGAATACTTTGAAATAAAAAAAAAACTGAAACTAACATTACACGCTGACTAGAAATTAAATTTGTAAAGAGCGTTGCGTGCTAGTTTCACTACGGATTTTATGCTTTTCAGCACACGCGTACGTGTGTTTCTACGACCTTCATTCAAATTGATTGCTTTTTCTAGCAGCAATGCAAGAACCCAAATGCACGTCCTTTTTATGAATAGGTGACACTCAAAGTTATAACTACAGACACATCTTAAAGTAGTACGGAACACTGCTGCTATTTTGAGCACAATTCTTAACGAGACAACAAACTCAGTGTTAGCAACACTGACTTTAGTAGTTGCCAGATGTGCGAATTAGAAGAAATGTTAAAACGTTAACGAGAGTTCAAAATAAAGACCACAATAATTGACAATCGAAACAAATGCAGTCACCGAGCTTTGCAAGAGTATCATCGATTACTGGACATTCAGAAAGTACCATCACACGTCGGTCAGCAACGCAACATCATCACAGTCAATTAACGTCAGTCACTCTCAACAGTTCACACGCATTCTACAGCGAGCCGATCTTTCGACTCTTTCACGAAAAAACTCGAAATCCATTTTGCTCGCTGCCAGCATGACTGAAGACTCTGTTTAATGGGCAATTTAATTTAATCAACTGTTGATATAATAACGGTACATAAATTAATGCATTCAGTCAGTCAGTCACGCATTCATTCCAAAGTTGAGACCAAATAGTTCTTTCTTGGTGTTACGCAAAGCAGGCCGGCCACAGAGTGGGCTGGGTTTACAGCATTATACACTGGTGCACAGCTGTAGTCACGCGGTGCAGAGCCAGTGTGCACAAGACAGCAGCAAACAGGGATTTTTGTAAGAATTTTTAGAACTGCACAAGGACTAAAGCCCGAACAGCCCAAAGTCGAGGCCAAAGAACTACATGGGTGGGCTAGCGAGCTCCCTGCACCAACTACGTGGCCTGGGGGAGCACTGTAAGCAGTTCCCACAGCAGGGTACAGGGTGGAGCCCTGTACAAAAGCATATTTTAGCATAGAGAGCCGAAAAACGCATATGGCGCCGCCATGGTGGAAGAAAATTTCGTTCAGTGTCACTTCACGAATATGTTACGCATTCAGAACTGGAAATACTCAGTCAGAACTGGACATTTTGAGTAGAACTGCACACTACTGAAGCCCTGGAACCAACTGAACCAGACAATCAGTGTCGGCCAGTCACTAGTATGGAGTCCAACATTAACGATGACGACGATGAAGAAAAGAGCCTCGTACAATGCAGGTAATGATGCAGCCTTCAGCCAATTACACAGCCAAGTACATTAAACTAGTTCACATACAGAACAGTCCCACCTTCGTCTCCGCCCACATTTGTGAAAGTTCGCAGGAAAGTCTCAGGAAGATTTTGTATCTTAGGGAAAAACTCGGTAAAGAAGGCGAGCTCCGAAAACGTCTTTGAAAAAATCTTAGGAAAATATTTAGCAAAGCACTAACCTTGAGTTAGGAAATAAACTCAGTAAAATGACCGTGAAAGAATATTGCAAACACGTTCTTTACAGACAAGACACAATATCTGATGTCATATAATATTTACATGGCGCTGTTCAGAGTTAAGTTTGCATATGGCCAGCTGACCAATGATGAGGGTTTTTTGCCTCAAAAATACTAAGACGTGAAATTTACCACAGAAGTTTTGATAACGAGGGCCATGATCAAATGTCGGTAACCACAAGTATTCTGCATTACGAAATGTGATTTCACAGCACGAGCATATGCACAGTCAGTCTCCGCTGTTTTCAGTCTGAGCCCTGATGTTTATCTTTCTTTTTCTTTTTCTTCTTTGCACTCAGCATATCAGAACTACTTTCAGTTGTTGCTGCAGCCGATGCATCTTCATCATTAACGGTCTTCATCGCTGCACTGTCGCTCTTCCGCTTCGTTTTCTTTGCGCTCACAACGTCGACATCGGTCTCGACTTTCACCGAAACGATTTCATCTTCAATGGCGCCGGTGGTTTTCCGTCTCTTTTTCTTGGACTTCTTATCCGAATCAGCATCTAAACATTATTCGATAACAGAAAAAAACAGTTAAATATCAGCCCAAGGTAGAATGTCAGCAAACAGCATATGATGAATGCAATAGTTAACAGCCAGTGGAGAAATGAGCCATCGGCATCTACTGCACTGTGATGCTGAGATGCTAACAAATTTAACTCACAACAAAAATAATTTCACCACTTAACAAAATTACGACAAAACAATCAATGCAAAGTAAGCAGAAGTGTACTAAGTACCAGATAACCAATCTATCGACGACACATACCAATGACACACCAATGACAAAAATGTCTGACAGCAAACGTCCTTTTCATTTCACATTTCAGGACAACCAGAAAACCAGAAGAGCCAGTACCAGATATTTAGTGGAGAAATCAATCACTATACTTCTGATTATATCCACTGCGATCATAAATTCCAGTTACTGTAAAACACTATATTTTAGCTGCATCTTAATTTGGCGAATTTGGAGTCTAGAAATTTCGCTGCATTTTAATTTGGCGTTTTGCCATGGTGTACTTTGAAAGGTAAAGTTTTAAGTGAACATGAACAGAATTATCTACTAGTATTTACTCTCTGCACTAGTAGGCTAATTCAGTGAATGTTTGCAGATTTGCTGATTTAGTCGTAGTAGTAAAGAGGCCTACTAGTAGTTTTGGCAATCCGAAATTTCGCTGGGTATATAATTTCGCGACTTTAGGCTATTCGCGAATTTCGCGAAAATTAGATGCGCGCGAATAATTATTGTTTTACAGTAGTATGAACCACTGCATCTTACATATTGTCCATACTCCATAATATACTTAACACTTTCACAGAAGCAAATAATTAATCATTCGAAGCTTTTATTCAAACATCATTATCATCTCAAGCTAGTGCTGTCTCATTCTCCGTGCAAAAACCTTATCCTTCTATTTCACATCAGAGATCAATCTGGCACCAATTCGTTGTCTTTCAGTTTCGTTATCGCTGAAATTGGTGCTCATTAACATTTTCCCAAACATGCCGTGGAAAGTGCCACAATTCTATCATTAACTTCACAGATATGGCGAGTAATTTACTACATACCAACTGACTCATCTGCAACCTCGGATTTCACCAGACCTGCAATTAAAAAAAATATGTTACCTTTACCGAAATGTAATAAAAGTGCTTAAAACTTAAAAGTCAAATGAAAATGTAATGTAATAAAATGAAATGTAATAAAAGTGCTTAAAAGTTAAAAGCAAGTACCAGTAACAGATGAGATTCTAACGCAAAGTTCAGTCACACGCTGAAAAACGTGAACGCTTGCTACGCCACGCAATGTATCAGACTCATGAGATCAACGGCTGCCAATCTGCAACTCACCGTTGCATGGCGTGGCGGTAACGCGTTGTGTCGAATCAACGAAGTTGCTCTATGCCGGGCCAGGTTAGTACATGGATGGGTGACTGTCTACGGGCAGGTAAACCATCTCGGTATGAAGCCAGCCAGCTAGGTCAACTCAGCCTTCTACCCTCCGTGGGATGGTAAAATGAGTATCACCTTTCGGGCCGAGTAGTAACAAACGGCGATGGTGAATGTAGTCACTATAGCTGCCTCTAGGCGGATCTATTGGCTCAGGCTGATTGGCTTGGTCCAAAGGTCGGCGGCCACCTGGCGCTGCGTGCTACATTCATCAAATGAACCGGGTGAACTCTCGCAGTGGCAGTGCACTGCTACGATGACAGCAGCATAAACACTGTTGTGGCTATTACTACTACTATTACTATTAACTGCACACTACTGAGCTTCTCAGCATTTTAACGCATAATTTAAAAACCAAACCAGAGAATACTATCACATCAAATACCTGAAGCAGGATCGGCCAACTTTGCCTTCTTCGGTTTGCTTTCACCGACTTCCGTCACTTCTTCAATTTTACGCTTTTTGACACCGAGCGTTGAATCCTGTGCCTCATCATATGTCTTGACGAAGCTGACATGGACACATCAGCATTCGGAAATCACAAGACGTGATCTATCCAATGTAATGCAATAATTCTTTGAATTGCCACAAATTCACTCTATTGTGTTAAATATACCAAGTTCTACACAGTCAACAAACAACTGATGTTGGCTAAGCAAATGAAATGCTAAGGGAAACAGAGATGGCGAAAACAAATTGTAAAGGTAGAGATGATACATAAGCAATTGAACAGGGAACAATCAAAACTATGTTACTGTTTAGCTTCAGTTTATATCCACTGTAAACATAGTCCTTCTTGAGCCGCAAGGCCCATGGGGTGGCGCTGATCTCTGTATCCTTAGACCCCAGCCACACACCAATGTACCCTGCGAGACTGTGAATCGTGCAGTGTGCCTGTTTACACCCTAGCCATCGCTGGTACTCATTGTGGCGACCCACAAAAGGATGGCCAGGCTGAGTTATTATTATTATTACACCCTAGCCATCGCATCGCTGGCACTCATTTAAACTGAGTTGACCTGAGTGGCTGTTTATATACCGAGCTGGTTTACCCACATGCCGATGGTCACCCATCCAAGTACTAACCGAGCCCAGTGTCAATTAACTTCGTTTGATCAAGGCCAACTTGTTACCCACTACAATCAGCTGCCACCTTTATGTCCATTAATGACAACAATAAACTACAACTTTCACCAATAATTAACCTGCGTAATAACAACCACAAAATTGTACCTTTTGTTTTCATATTTGTCGAATTTTGCTCTCGCTTTTCCGGAGCCACTTATTTTGTGCATCTGTCAGCATAGACAAAACAGCACTCTACATATGGACAGTAATACTAGAGCTTAATGTATTTACATGATGTGGCTGCTGCATCCCAGAGTAATTACACATCTTGGCCTGTATGCATGATGTGGTCTTAGTTTACACTAAGACTAGTGGCTATGTCGAGACTAGCAAGTCTGAGACTAGTTGAGGCAGTCAGTCGGTATGCATGAGACGGCGTAGTGGTTGGACTAGCAAGTCGCGAAGTAGTTGATGTCGGGTAATTTCATTCTGGAATTTCCTAGCATAAACTCGCCCATTCTCCCGGTGATGCATGCGCGCGCCAGCAAAGTTGTCATCTGCTCACTCTGCTGCAGCCGCGGGCCGGACATTAACATTCATGACGTCTGCGGCCTGTATGATAGACTAATTACAGCTCCATGTGCAGTAGAAATCCGCAACGCAAGAATGCACAAACAGTATTGGGCAACAAATGTAATACTCATTGACATTTAATGCGATAATTATATCAGGACTATATAATGGCTCGCCAAAAGTGTTGTGGCTGCTGCATCTTAGTCTAAACTAAGACCAAAAGGGGTTATGGTGATTAAGTGTGGTAGACTAAGCTAGGCTCTAAGCTAAGCTTTGGAGCACACTATAATATAACCCAACTTTACTTTACCTGTACTTCTTCCATGTTCTTGATTCTGCGCTCCAGTTTGGCTCGCACTTCAATGCCCAATTCAGCATCACCCTCTTCCTCGCCCAGTGCGTCTTTGCGCACCATCAACGACGTCTTAGCAGCCAGCATGCGAGCCATCTACAGCGCCAGCATGCAAACAGCATGCCAAAATATCAACACGGTGGAGCATAATTACCGGACCCCCGCAGCACCAAATGGCAAAAATTTCTCACTACGATGCTTTCTGGCACAGAAATTTCGACTAAGCACGTTGCATGCAATGTCATCAAACTTACCCACCTCACATACTGCCTTGACAACATAGCATCTGCATCTAGGCTTGCAAAACAGTCGATCTGTGGACAAGGGAGACTCCAAATTTCATTTCTCCTATGCTTCGGCCATCTAACAGCCCAGATTAAATCCGGTGGACTACAAAGTACAGGAGGTCTACAAAGGGTGAATCAAGGACGTTGACGAACTGCGGTCACGTATCCTGAAAGCTTGGGATGAACTGGATCAGCACATGACTAATACAGCACGAAGGCAATGGTGCAAACATCTTCGTTCATGTGTCAAAGCGAAAGGCAGATACTTTGAACATAAACTGAGCCAGTAGTACACATTGTTGTTGTTGCTTATAACAGCACAGTCTACCAGACATATCTGTGCAATTTTATCAACTGGTTCAGAAGCTATGCAATGAAAAATAAGGGGCTCGGTAATCATGTATTGGCTCACGATGCGCAAGCTAAGCTAACCCTTATTGTCGCACAGTGTCTGTCCATCCATCTGTCCATCTGTGTGTCTGTCCATGACAGCTTGAGTCACGTGTATGTACGCAGCATTGTGCGTCACGAGCCACGTCGACTACTGGCTTGTATCAAGTGTTACTCAATCAGACTATTCATCTAAATGCATACATTAAAAAATGCCTTCAACAATGTGGACTCCGCAATTTAAAAGTCAGATGTCTATGTATGCAAACATGCTATTTAGGATTAGGAAAGAAACTATTGGCAGAAGCCATGACCAATAGTAATGCCGGTGAGAGGTGAAATTTAGAGAGAAATCATCAGCTTAATCATTTAGCCGTGGTTATACATTTAATGCAAAACTGTTACACTTTCAAGTCTTTCCAATTAAATAAGGTACTTTTGGTATTTTTTATTAACTTTTTAGCACTTTGCCACTGTTGGTGGGGTAAACGAAGTCCTGCTTTAGAAGAATTCTCAAAAGTTCACATTTGGAGAATCCAGCAAACCTTCAACACTTCAACAAAAATGGCACAGTATAAATAGATATTCATAGGAAACAATTACATGTAACTGAGCAACATGAGAGACACAATGATTGAGCTCACTAGAACCTACAATTAGTGAACCAATCAAAATAAACATGAGTATTATACAGTAAGTCCAACCTTTCCTTTGTACTTCTGGTTGCTCTGGCCAATCAGTGACGCATGATATAAGAGACCGTATTTTGGAGTGTCGTGTTTCGTTTTCATCGCACGGAACAGCGCCTTCTCTGCACCGAGGATCTGTACCGTCGAGGCCGGATGTTTTGCCAAGTTCAACAAGGAACCTATCAGGCACACGCAATTCACTGACCACAAGCTCATTCCACGGCAAAGTCACGCCAGACAGTCAATCAATCAATCAACTGATCAATCTGTAGACTTGCAGACCGACCCTTAAACAGTCAAACTTCAGGTCAAGGTCAAGGGTAAAGTCCAGGTCAAAGTTCAGGTCAAAGTCAAAATCGAGGTTGAGGTCAAAGTCAGGGCAAGGCCCAAGGTCAAAGTTCAGGTCAAGATTAAAGTCAAGGTCAAGGTCAGTTGTTTTTGATGTTAGCTGCATGTAGTGACGTTTCTGCTGTGTCAGCATAAACACATAGCCTCGACCTTGACCTGAACTTTGACCTTGACCTGTCAAAAATGATTGATTATACAATGGGACTCTCATATTATTCCTACTCACAGGGTTGCTGCCAATGAGTGAAAGCTGGGCTGACCGAACCGAGTTGTACGTGAGCACGGGACGACCATGTTCAAAGAACTAGAGGTTAACATTAGCAGTCAATAAGATGCAACCTTGGCATAAAGAGAAGTTGTGAGGATGTACCAGCGTGAGAGATAAGTCGAGCTCCGACGAGTTCACCAACAAGCGCAGTAACGTTCGGTGCTATTGCCATCATGCGATGCTTCAGGTAATCATAGAGGCTAGCACGATATTCCGTCAGCTCAATTACCTGCGACAAGCAACATACACTAAATACAGCCTCCACTTGCAGCATCGTGGAATTTCAAATTTCCAGTCATTCAAAAGCTCTACGAGAATTGTATCACACAAGTAAAACAAATATGCTTACACGATGAAACTGGGTGAAATATATTATCATATTATTTACTTTTAGTCCAGAGACTTCACATTCCAAAGCATGGTCAAATTTTTATAACTGATTTCATCACTAAGGAAGCAAAATCTGTTTGTCTAGCAACCTCCGAAAGCAAGTTGGCTAATTACTTTCTTAACATGACCGATTTGGGCTACACTGTACAATTAACGAAAATACACTGAGGTACACTTTCACAACTTTCACTGAACACGATTCACACATTTTCAAAATTCATAGCTCACTGCTATTAAATAAGTTATGCACGCTCGCTGTACCGATAACACATGGTTACAGTTTTAACAAAATGCACAATCTACATATTACAATTACAATGTATTTAAAAAAAATTAAAACTGATTGAATCATAATAACAATTACAATTGAGCACAGTAATTTATATGTTAAATAAGTTGATAGTTTACCAGATTAGATTTAATCAATGAACCACAAAGCATAAACTGCAGCCAACACTCGCTGAGTCATATATCGACAGAGCATCTCATGAGGCAGGCGCAGCAGCAGAGATGGCAGCTTCCCGGAAGGAGGACAAGTATGTTGACCTTGGCGCCGGTTACATCTTTGAGCCAATTGCGGTTGAGACCTTGGGCATTTTCAACGCATCAGCTCGCCACCTCCTGGCTGATCTTGGAAGGGGGATCTCCATAAATACTGGCGAGGCTAGAGAGACCAGCTATCTATTTCAAAGGATTTATGCTCTGGTGCAGCGCTTTAATGTTGTTTTGTTGCATGACAGTTTGCCAGCCGCTAACTGCACGGACTGACGATTGTACGCACTTTTGTATTAATTAGTCAATTTTTAGGCTCCCTTGGGAACGGAGTACCAAGGGTAAAATAATAATAATAATCATAATCATAATGATAATAGATTTGTATAGCGCCATTAAGTCGTAACTTCAGAGGCGCTGACAAGAGCTGGACCACCAAATATGCACAACTGTATGCACTGTATGCAGTATGCACAACTGCGCACCTGATCGCAGAGATGTGTAATGTTTAGAATGTCTTCTTCAGAGATCTCGGAACCCATCGAGATCTCCGCCTGCTGCTTCACTTCTTCTTCGACATTCTCTGGAAGCACGGCCGACATGTCACATGTATTGGCATTCGTCCTTACTCCTGCACAGCACAATTTAACAACAAAATCCATACAGCTCACACGAAAACGATGATATCAGCCAATAAACAAGAGTATTTTATGTTTAGCACTGATCATTAGCTGTTTAACTTTAAAGGGTAACTGCAGCGAAAATTTTTTATTGCAGAATATCTTTGGATTTCATGTTTATATTACAAATATATATGTCAAACTTTCCACTGAAACAGTT
>Ga0209052_1000714_pt1 | contig 11036 bp, 8 predicted proteins | sample WorMetHEROISLAND_2_FD_187409 | JGI IMG/M metagenome (GOLD analysis project Ga0209052, IMG submission 187409) | Marine gutless worms symbiont microbial communities from Max Planck institute for Marine Microbiology, Germany - Olavius sp. 4 HERON... | ecosystem: Host-associated > Annelida >...
ATGTCCGACAGAGGAGACCATGGATGCTCAAAATTTCAATTTTGACCCTAAATTTCCCCAAAATAAGAGTTTTTCAGCTTCAAAGTTTGCATTTTTCGACGAAAAATTTCTGACAAGAAGAAGATTTTCCGACAGCCCAAAATTTAGGTGGGGGGTGCCTCCGGCCACGACCGACTGATTGCCCTCAAGTACGAGGCTGCCCCCCTGCCCTTCGTGGTCTCCGGTGCCCCTGATTTTGATGATCGTGATCGCCAAAATAGTTGATGTTCCATATCTCCTTAACCGTGCAAGATTGACGCATGGCTATAATTGGCCACCTAGAAACTGCATGTTGCCAGTCCGACGGTCACGTGACCGATGACGTCACGTTAGATCAACATGTCAATATCGTGACCCCGAAATTTAATTCTGAGGCTTTATAATGTCCGTATAACCGTGCAAGATAAGCGAGACCGAGACGAAATGGTCCGAGACCCGAGACGAGGCGCCGAGACCTTTTAGGCCGAGACCAAAACGAGACCGAGACGTTGAGCTGCTTGAGCACCTAATCCGGGACGAGACCGAGACATTGTGCGATAGAGTGAAATTAAATAAAATTTAAAAAAAAACTAAAACAACAGGAAACTGTCGTCATCGACTCCGTTATACTGTTTATGCTATAGAGTGAAACTTGCCGAGAAGTTTTATTTTATCGCCTGCGTTGCGATAAAACAAAAGACGGCGTTTTAGGCCTGCAATGGTTGTTGTAGGTTGATATATTTTAATTTAATTCAATTTTATCTTATCGCACTAGTGTACACTGTGTTTCAAAAAACGTCCCACTCTGTCATCGTCCGTATTTTCGCCAAATATTGACAGATTTCACGAATTCTTTCACCGCCACACTCCGTGGAAAATTTGTAATAAGCTACGGTGATTATTAGATGTCCCACCACACCTTAACCGCGTCGCTACCACGCTACCTCGTGAAATACACATTCTCAAAAATCACTCCAATCAGAACAAATACGTATGCAAAACATATCTTCTGAAACAATTTGCTGCTAATTTTCATACTTAAATTAAATTATGCATAGCATGGGATAAGTTTCCGGTGTTCGTAAATAAAAGTAGAAAATATTGTTGTAAATAATAATTTTAGCGCAGTGACGAAATACTGGTAATGTAACATGCCATTTAGCATTATTGTCAGTTTATCGTACATTCATATTTCACAAGGTAGTGTAGCGACGCTGTTAATGCGTGGTGGTATACTTAACAATCAATTTATATATCAAATTGTCCACAGAGTGCGCCAGTGAAAGAGTGTTGAAAATCGGTTAATATATTCATTGGATGAAGATCACAGAGCGCATCCAGTTCCGTTTGTGTGTCCTGGCCTTCCGTTGTTTACACGGTAGTGCCCCACCGTACCTCGCCGAGACACTTCACCTGACGTCCAACATCGAGGCATGTCGTTCCTAAGGTCTGGTTCCACGTCGACTTTGATCGTGCCGGCGACCAAACGATCGAGCCTTGGCGACCGGGCGTTTCCTGTGGCCGCAGCGCGAGCATGGAACACTCTGCCGGTTTCCCTGCGAACAGTTTCATCTGACCTAACTTTTCGCATATGCACAATGACAGACGTTTTTATTGAAACACTGCAGCAGCGTACTCAGCAAAAGCTTGCCTGGACAGCGCGGTAGTGACAGATGTTGGCGACAGCCAGCACGTAGTTGTAGACACGCGAGTAGAAGACGAACGAAATGAACGGCGAATATCGTCTGCCTCGTGCACTGAACGACTCCTGAACGTAAGTAACGGTAACAACAACATTACGGTGGCTTGGTGGCGTAACTGATAGGACGTTGGACTTACGATCAAGAAGTCGTGGGTTCGACTCACGGTCGGGTTGCGATGAAGTGCTTACTACCTGGATGGTACGACAACCAACTACCAAGGTAACGCCAACTCAGCCTTCCATCCCTCCGCGGTAGGCAAATCGTATACCGTTTTGTCTGGGGTTACGGCTGGGTGCGTTGACCGGTGTCGGGCGGCACCTCATATGGCACGCGACGCTCCGTAGCTCTGAGATGGGTTACCATTGACCTTTTAACCTTTAACCAATCTACGTCCGATGTGATCATGCGACCAGACATGCAGTAAACTCTCAGAGATGTAGCCAAACGTGTCTTCTTTTCGATAAAACATCGGCCGTAGTTACCCCAAACCCTCTAACCTTGTTCTCTGTATACATTTATTTATTTTTTTTATTTGCTATCTTTCGTGACAACTATACACGAGTAATTTAATTAAAATTAGCACGCTTCTAGGAAAGTAAAACACAGTACGAACCACTGTTGTTTGAAAAAAAACCGGTAATGCAGAAAGGAAGACACAATTGCACCAGTAGATTGCAGAGCTACATTTTTTTTTGTTCTGAAACGAATAGCTTCGCTAGACAACCTTAACAGCCAGTTGCGGCGACAGTCTAGAGATGTGCATGGGAATGGGATTCCCAATGGGAATGGGAATCCCATGGGAATCTATGCATGGGAATGGGAATAAAACACGGAATTGGGGATGGGAATTGGAGGGAATGGGAAACCACCTCAATGTGAATGGGAATTACCTGCACTCCCATGGGAATTTATTCCCACAGACTTGAGTGACTGAACTGACCGTGGTGTTCTTTTGCGCTTTGCATAGTTTATAACACTAAAGGTACCATGTGCCTGAATTTCAAGTATGAAGCTGAACCCGATACAGAATGTTTTTAATACAGTGATAATAAATGCTCATGATTTCTGTACTGTATCGATCATGATGTAACACCCGTACAGTAATGAACAGTAGTTATATACAACTGTACCGCTGCGTGTATGGGAATGGGAATGGGAGGGAATGGGAATAGCACACTCGGGAATCCCATGGAAATGGGAATGAGTCAAAAAGTTGGGAATGGGACGGGAGCGAATGGGAATTGAATAGGTGGGAATGGGAGGGAATGGGAATGTTAAAAACCATTCCCGCACATCTCTAGGCGACACCTACATGTTCTTGTGGCAGCAAATTTTGCGTACGTCAGTCGTCGAAAACGTCGAAGAAGGGTCTGGGGTAGCCTATGTCGTAGTTCATAAACTCCGCCAGCAACAGCGCGGTCTGACGGGATGCTGTATCGAGCAATTTTACGCAATTCTGTAGGACACTGCAGTGAATAGGCCTAAAGTATGTTTAAGATATGTTATAGACAGAGAGACCGACGAACTACATGTAGTAAGCCTATAATCACCGATCTATAGCACACAAGAGGTCTATAATGCATATTTTTTTAAACTCAAGTCGGGGCAGCGTTTACTATTGAATGCTGCCCGGACTCTGTAGTTGGGGCAGCGACTGCGTAGATGCTGTGCCTGCTGTACAGGTGTCGCCACCTATGTTAACACGCAACCCCCGTCAAAACGTTGATTTGTTACGGCCGACCTGCCAGTAGGTGATGGCGAACTCGACATAGATGCCGACGATGAACGTCAGGATGGCCGCAACGAGGCGCGACTCGAACTGAGCGAATATGACGACGTCAATAAGCGAGTAAGTTCCGTACCAGAACAGCAGCACGAGCGGCGTGAAGAGGAAATAGTTGAAGACTGTGTCGATGATCGCAAACTTGGTTCTTGTCTTCATCTTCGTCGTCGTCGCCAAGCTGCCAAGCCTGCGTGCAGTGATAATGATCGTAACAAGTTAGCAAAGTCGTTTCCTGTTAGGCGACATCGCTTCGTGGCTATTCGCCAGGGGGCAGCAATTTGCAATTGCATGTTTTGGCTAGGAGGGAATTCGACCCCCAAATCTCCCCTTCCCTGGGCGGTCACTGACCCCCGTGTGACACAATGTGTTCTTGGAACCCACAAGTGTGCCTGCCAAATGGCACGCAAATCCGTCGAACGGTTTAAGCAGGGTGCACGAGTGTGACAGACGACAGACGACAGACAGACCAAGCGCCGGAGAAATGGGTAGCTGTAGCTAGAGCGATTTCGCCTAATGCTGATAATAATGAACCAATTTCGTTCGGCGTGACATAAATGTTAATCAAAACTACAATGTGTCTGAAAACGTCCCACCTAATATTATCCATATCTTTGTCACATATCAACCGATTTTCAAAATTCTTTCACGGGCACACTCGCTGAACAATTAGCAATAATGTGGTTTGCGAATATCCCACCACACCTTAATGGCGTTGCTGCACTACCTTGCGAAATATAGATGCATGAAAAACTAACAATAGCTATAGCAAGCGTGACACGCCAGTCACACAGAATGTCTATAGGACTGAGCGAGCGCCTGTATAACGCATTATGTATAGCGCTGATAATGGTAGTGATATTGATAACGATGAGGCCAGCCTGCCCACGCGTGGTTTCCATCGCACGCAACGAACGCAACGAACGCAGCCGACGCAACGGCCAAACTCAAGGATACCGTTGCGTCAGCCACGTCTGTTGCGTTCATTGCGTTGAATGGCGGTTATTTCTGTGCCATGTTCACTAATCCTGCATAACAATCGGCTGCAGCTCCCACATTTCGACCGAGTTGCTCATGCGGGTATACAAAGTTCAGCGATATTATATAGGCCTACGGATAACGTGGCCAGGGTCCGGCAGTGATATAAACAAGAGGCCGACGAGCACAAACTGGCGGAGTAGGCTGACGTACCGGTTTGTCTTTCAAATCTCCCATCAAGGCGCGTGCAGAGCGAACTGAACTGGACTGAACTGACAGACTGCAATGTGTCATTACAGTTCAGTTCGTTTCTGTCGCTTTGAGTGCACTGGCTTTAGATACAACAGAAAGATTTCAGTACAAAAATTACTATAGTGCTGTGGCATGTGCACTACACGTTGAATAGTACGCCTATAACGAAGAGAACAAACGTGTCCAGTTGCTATATACACTGTCTCAAAAACATATCCGACATTTTTGATTGCAACTTGAAGAAGTATTCTCAGATTTTAATTAGGCCTATTTTTTGACAGGAATATTCGTGACACAACTGGCCGTGAAATGAATGTTCAATTTCCCACATCATCCAACATCTGCTCCTGCAGGAGCCTACCTGGGGAAAACATAACAAACGAAATATTACATTTTTATCCAAGGCAGTATTATTACTTAATCAAAATACCACAAAACACATTTTGTCCACATTATTGTCACTTTGGCTGACAGTTCACACAATTGTCCATTTTTCAACTGCATGCTTTGCAGTAAAATGTTCGAAATGTCGGTCCATTACGCGAACACAGGCACACAGACGCTTTTTCCATTCGTTGATAGCAGTGTTGATTATGTTCTGCTCCAGACCGATCCAGACTTCCCAGGCGCTTCTTGAATTCATCAACATTCCTGAACGTCATCTGGTAGACACACTGCTGCATGACATTCAAACCTTGTAATCAACTGGCTGCTGGGGTCCACAGATCCAGAGATATAAAATTTATTGCCGCTTTTGTTCATTTCAACGCATATTTCGCACGTTCCGTTTTCCCCGCTAGTGCAGAAGGAGACGTTGAATAAGGTGAAAAATTGACCGGTCATTTGATGGCCAGTTGTGTCGGGAATATTCCGACCAAAAATTATTAAAATTGGGTAATCATTCTTCAAGTTACAATCGATAATGTCGGGAATGTTTTTTTGCGACACAATGTACAACAGATCGGCATGGCGTATCATTTCATGAGCGCTCATCACGGCTGCACGGACGGACGGATGGACGGACAGGCAGGACGCGTATTGCGGCCTACTAGAACACGTACAAAGCGACACAAATGCACTGAACTGAACTGAAATCTCAGTTTAGTTCACTTGCTGAGCACGGACTGTACAACGCGAATAGCTAAACCTGCAGTTCAGCATCCCAAACTCACGGAAGACCGTATACACTATAAATACTGTTGATAGGGATGGGGTTAGGAACTTAGGAATTGGGAACTAACTAACCCTAGGATTATACACCGCTTAGACGTGAGATGACGAGAAATATGGTGTGCACTTGGCACATGCGCGATCTGACATAGCTGTGAGACTAACTGCATCACGCAGTTCACCGAGTTCATTTCATCTCGTTCGCCCCGTACGCGCATTTACGACGGCTGCACAAACACGCTACAGGGGAAAAAGCGAAACTAACCCGAGAGAGTGAGGCGAGCAGATCTATGTTACAGTGGCGACGTCTACATCGAGATTTCGACGACGACTACTTGTGCGTCCAAGTAGCAGTAAGCAGATAGCGGTGCCGGCGCCTTGTGCTGGCCCTGTAGCTTACCACTGCTGCTGCTGCTGCTGCTGAACTCAAGAACTACTAGGCAGGCCTATGATGCAGAAAGATAAGACTTATGGCGGCGCCGGCGGCAGTGGGATAATTCGGGAATGGGTCAGCACTCAGCAGCAGCAGCAGTAGCAGCAGGGGCGTAGGCGCTAAGAAACTGGCTGGGAGGGCTGTACCTTACTGTATAGTAGACAGCTGGCGTATGCTCTATATCGTGAGTCAAAAAAACATGGTTTGATTGGTGAATTGTTGTGGAATGGTATAGCCCTTTACGGAAAACCCATCTCAGAGCTACGGAGCGTTACCTGCCATATGGGATCACACAGTGCTACCTGCCACCCGACACAGATGAACCCGCCCCGTCATAACCCCAGCCATACAGGCCGGTACTCGATTTACCTACCGCGGAGGGATGAAAGGCTGAGTTGACCTTGGTGCTGGTTATATACCGATATGGTTTGCCTGTCCGCATACAGTCACCCATCCAGGTGCTAAACACTTGATAGCGACCCGACCGGGAGTCGCTGCACTACCTTTTAATATGCTAGTGCTGTAAACCGGCGTAAATATTGCATGATTGCAGGCTTGTTTTCACTCACGGTGTACGTCCATTCGTCAACGTTGACTTTTCACTCGGTTGCCGTCGCTTGTCAAACAAACAAACGACGACGCAGTTGCACCGTTCTTACGTTGAAGCCGTCAGCATACAAGCCTACTAGCGTGTGCTGAAGGCAATGCTCACGTTGTATAGCTTACCTATACCGACTGGTAGGCTGCGTAATAGCAAACACAGCGCCATGATCAGCATAATGGGTACGGCATTATACAACACGCTGCACTATGATGACTGTATGTAGTTCTAGCATATAGATTATAGACCCTAGCATTTATAACCGTGCACGTCAGGCGGCCTTCACCGAAAAAAAATTACTCTGCTTTAACCTGCAGCGTGAATGTAATAATATATGCAGTGTACGGCCGACGAGTTGTATGGCAGAAACGCTGAGGCCAGTAGCTGTAATAATAGCTACACGGGCTTGTTGTGTGTACTTACAACAGTAGCATCGATCTGTCGTCAATACCCCCTTGTCGGCTGGGCAGGGGTATCTCCGGCCCCATTTCTCACCCCACTCGATCGACGCCTACGGCATTTCGTTCTCGGCGCCTCGACATTCGGCCCCCAATATTGATGAGTAATTAAAAATAAATAATATTTTGTATTTTAAAAGTGTGTTTGAAAAAAATATTTTTAAACGTAGTATAAGGTGGTTCAATCACGATATCTTGGCTACATTTACCTGAAAGCAAACCGGTTTCGGTTAGTGTGAAACCGTTTTTTCGTGCTCCTGGCGAAACTCGCTGGAATGCAACGCTAAAATGCCCCAGTTGAGAGGTTCTTCTCGGCTGGCTCACCTGTGTGCACACCTTGCACAGACAGTCGCTTTTGGCAGCTGCTTTCGCTGAAGACGAACAATGTTGTGTGAGCTGAACTGATTTCTGCGACATAAACTTTATTTTCATATTGCTCATAGTTTGACTTTAAAGAACTGGATTAATGGTAACACATAATATACTAACATTTTTTTCATAATCATAAGTGCATTAGAAACAACTGTGCTTGATTGTTTATGATTGTTTATGATAGTGTTCAGAGTTTGAATTTAAGCAAGTTCAATAATATAAAAATACAATGTACAATGAATACAACGTTGCAGTAAACAAATCCTAAGTCATTCTTTACACTCTATTATAGTCGGTCAGCAGCATAAAGCATAATTGTCTGCCTGTCTGTGAACTAATAAACATTGAAATGCCTAAGAATTCAAGTAATAATGGTAAGTATTTTAAATACTTTCACAGTACTTATACTTGAGATAGTAGTTTAAATACTTTTAAAAAGTATTTATACTTGTATTTCAAATACTTTTTAAGGGGTATACTTGGACTTGTGCTATAAATTTTTTTGATAAGTATTTACCCAACACTGGTAGTGTCATTTATAATGTTAACACAAGAATTAATAGCAGTTCTTATAGAGTGATTTTGTGATGAAGTTGGCGTCAGTCACGTGTCCGGTACGTGTTGGTAATTGTCTGTTGCGTGATGAAGTGAGGCGGAGATTGTAGTGTTGTGATGCCAGATTAGTAATAGCGCAGACAGAACACTGATATGCAAACATTATCATCATCATCACAGCGATAAGATTAACGTGGTATAAGTGCAAAAGTACCGGAAGACCACGCTACAATACATGGGGTTAAAACACGAAGAGCTAAAAAATAAAAACCCAAAAAAATAAATCGATAAAAAACAGATTATCCAGTACTCACGAATCAACATTGTCACAAGATCCACGAAATAAAAAAAAATGTTTTCAGTTTGTGTCGAAAAGTTACAAAAGATGTTGCAGTGATGATGTCGTCTGGCAGTGAGCTCCACAACCTGGCGGCTATGACGGGAAAAGCCCGGTCGGTCGTCAAGTGTGGAGTGTCGTGTAGCAGGAACAACCAAAGCTGCAGTAGACGCCGAGCGTAGTCTTTGCCTTGGACGGAGGTCGGCTACGTTCGTGAAGTCGCTAGAGAAGTAAACAAATGTGCTTCATCTGCGTAGTCTGTGACCTGGCTTCCTCATTGCAGTGTTCACTCGTTGTCAACAGTACAGCGATTCAACCTGCAGTGCACGGTATCGTAATCTGACGATACTTAGCGGTATCGTGGCACCGCGATACACCGTGACGTCGGCGATACGTTTGGTATCACAATACTTACCGAGGTATCGCTGCCGGTATCGCTGCACAACGCTGTTGCGTACGCTGCGTGCTTTGCGTTGAACGGTGCGTGCGCCATGCACCAGTAGTTTGGATAGTGACGGTGGCTCAACGTGCCCAAGCACGACACACGTGAGCCGTCACGACTCTTTGTTGACAGGCGTCGCCATAGCAACAGCAGCAGCAGCAGCAGTGGTGACAAGCGCGGGCGAAGCTATCGGACACATTCCACACCGTGACGTACAGCCAGCCTGCACCGCTAGTCACACTGTTGACTGCCTAGATTCTACATGTTGACGTTCAACGCTGTTGGAGCTAAGTAGAGTGATTTGACTGATTTTCGCACCTTTCAATGGTCTAGCCTATCGTACGCGTTGGTTCTCTCCGTCTTTTTGGTGAGTGTTTGACTTTTAATCATTTTACCCACGTCGTGCTATTGCAGCGTATGATGTCCGTCCGTCCGTCTGTCCGGTGTGAACTTACACTACCTTGAAAAGTGTAATACCGACAAGTATCAGCTTTCAAAAATTGCATCGACCGAAGAGCACGGTAACGGCAGACCGGGCGTGCGGACGCATACTGAAGAGAAATCACTATAATCCGTGACGCAAATTTGTAATTATTTGAATAAATGTTCAGTTTGCGCCACTTTGTTCTGGACAACTCTCGGCAGACTCTGTCGTTATTCACCAATGCTTCTACCTAAAATAGTTTCAGAATAGGCCTATAAGTATATGTGCGTACGTGTACGTGTTAATTATAGTAATTAAAAATACGTTTCACAGGGTAGCGTAACGACACAATTAGTGTTTGGTGGAATACGTGACAATCACATTAGTGCAAACTGTTTCACGGAATGTGCCGGTGAAATACTTTTGAAAATCGGTGAATATTTGGCCAGAGATATGGACAAAAGTTGGAAGGCTTACGTTCTGGCCCACCCTGTATGTCGGCCTAGTGTCGACATGCTGTGCGGCCGCCCCCTGACACTTGACCTTTTACGCTGACATTGGCATACCGAAGACGTTTACACGCCTTTTCGTTTTCGAGTTAGGAGCCCGTACGGGACGGACAGACGGACGGACAGACAGACGGACGAGTGGGCAAAACCCGTAATGCGGCATGTTAGGACAGCCGCATTGTAACAGTAAAGAGTGACATTCTATTACACAGTACACAGTATTTTACTAATGGGTGCGCCAAACGCACATAATTATACAATGGTAACTAAGGAATATACACCAGCGATCAAAAAAAACACAAAAAAACACAAAAAACACAAACACGATTCCATCAATACCTAGATGGGCGACTGTCTGCGCGAACAGGTAAATCATATCGGTATATAACCAATACCAAGGTCAACTCAGCCTTCCGTCCCTCTGGGGTAGGTAAATCGAGTACCGGCCTGCATGGCTGGGGCGCGTTCACCCGTGTCGGGTGGCAGGTAAAACTATGTGATCCCATATGGCAGGTGACGCTCCGTAGCTCTGTGATGGGTTTCCAGTCCATAAAGCGCTATACTCACCTTTACCTTTTTACTGTGTAGTGTACATACAGTGAACGATGGCTGCAAACGAGTCATCGTCCAAGTCGTCGTCGTCGTCGTCGGAGTGTGATCTGGTGATGTGCAACATCTGTCAGCTGCCCTACAACGAGCCAAAGCGCCTGCCCTGTCTGCACACGTTCTGCAAGGCTTGCCTCGTCTACCACGCCAAGATCAACGCCATCTCAACACCCGACGACCAACACACACTCTGTCTCTTCTGCCCTCTATGCCGACAGGTGCGTACTTTATTAAAATAACATGTGTGCACAAAACGCAGACGTTTGGCTCAAGTTTGTTCTGCCATTACTTGTATACAAAAGTTTTCCTAGGGGATTGTTTTTTTTACGTTCAACAGAATCAGAAAGTGTCCTATTTATTGTGTGCAGTGGCGTCGTGGCAAAGTCGGGGGATAAGGG
>Ga0209052_1000715_pt1 | contig 11033 bp, 5 predicted proteins | sample WorMetHEROISLAND_2_FD_187409 | JGI IMG/M metagenome (GOLD analysis project Ga0209052, IMG submission 187409) | Marine gutless worms symbiont microbial communities from Max Planck institute for Marine Microbiology, Germany - Olavius sp. 4 HERON... | ecosystem: Host-associated > Annelida >...
GTGGCTAAACGGTACGTCGTAGAGGGTCGGCGATGGTACCGTTGGATAGGGCGTTGGCAAGTTCCTATAGGCTGTCAATAGTAACCATGTCGCTAACTGCAGCTGTTTGGCCGCAATTTGCAACGCATTATTTCGAGGAGGTATCGGACGTTTAACTTGTATCGGAAGTTATGTAAATAAGCAAGTAACTGCGTTTACGTTTCGGGCGCAGGCAACAGCATGTTTGAAACATGAAACATCATACTCGGACAGTTATGGACGCAGGTTGCGAGTGTGCGCCATGAGTACGGTCGGCCAACCCTAGCGACAGCTGGGCTCTTTTTATCATCGGACGTGAACTGTAGCATGGCATGACAGCACAGTCAGTTACTATCGTTATTGTGTTCAGTCACACTGTTCACATTATTTTAATCAGTCCATCAGTCAATATGTTTTGCTTCATGCTGCGATGTCTCTTTGTCGTGCAACGCTGCGAACTTCTATAAAATAAAACATACCCCCCTACAATTAAAAAATTGATTACAACGAGTGCGGCTATCGTCGTTCCAAATCCTCCGTCTTTTTCATCACGCACCAAAAACAGTGAGAGAGCAGTTTACACTTAGAGCGACTACAACTCGTACTAGTAGTTGGTAATGCAACTGCCGCTGCTGCTGCTCTGCGGCTATTTATGAAACTGAACTCTGTCACTATTTGTTAGCCTGGGGCCTAATTGACAAAACTTCGTAAAATGAACATTCGTAATTCTTTCGCAATTCTTTCGTATCTCTTTCGTGTGTCAATTAATAAGCTATCGTACGATAAGTTTAGGAAAGAATTGCGAAAGAATTACGACGTTTACAAATATCTGTTTGTTAACAAAATGGCGCATGTGTGTATTCCGAATACAACAGTAAGTAGAAATAGGCTGCTGCTCCACGACTTATCCGACGACAGACTATATCGGATGACCCGATTCCCGCGATGGGCCGTTAACGAACTTTTAGCGTCTAGAGAGTTACGAATAGTTTACGAAAAGTTTACGAAACTATTCGTAACTCTTTCGTAACTTTTTCGCAAGTGCATTTTACGAAGTTTTGTAAATTAGGCTCCTGATCACTGAAGCCTGGCACTGCAAGTTTATAATTATAACACTAACGTACTACTACGAGCGTAATTTGATGAGCTGAAGACCACACATGCGCACACACACACACTCACGTTGCGCAGGTTGAGAAACAGACTGACGGAACCTTCGTCGCCTTGAGTCTGACTGTAGAACGGTGCTCCGACCAGCAGGTCGTCAAAGCCGTCATTGTTAACATCGACCGAACACAGAGCAGCGCCGAAATACGAACCGTACTGCATAACAACCAACCACGACCAACGTCTACAGCAAGTTTAACAGTAACGGGATACAACGGGTCACATAATTTTTTTTATTTGGGGGCAAGAAGTTGCAGTTTTCCGACAGACATGTTCAAATTTCCGACAGAGGAGATTATGTGTGCTCAACAAAAGTTCAATTTTGCCCATAAATTCCCCCAAAATGGGGAATTTTCAGCCCCTAATTTTGTATTTTTGACAGAAAATTTCCCGACAGGCTAAAATCTAGGAAGCAATTGCCCTCTTCCATCTGCCCCCCCCCCATCTTGCCACGACGCTACTGATGGGAAAAAAGTAAATGTGGGCATGCTCTTGCTGCTGCGGCTTTTTATCCACGTCTTGAGCACCCAAAACAACGAATTACCGTGACGAGTTTGAAAACAAGCCTAGAATCACGTTATTTTGCTTCTTTATACAGCTTTATTCACCATACCTAATAATAACCTTAACTATACACTTGATTTATAATCGAACTTACACAGTTAACACACACAGTTTACACAAATTTGCTACGTGTTCTGCATATAATTTTCCTACGAATTTATTGCATTTTTACCTACAATAACACTAACACTTTCTAATCGTTGAAACCAGTTGGCGCCCGTGTCAGTACGAGATTGAATTAGATGGTCGACGTATGTAAACAGCCGCAGCCATGCTGAGAGATGATACGTTATCCTCATGGACTCTCCGAGCTACGGAGCTTCACCTGCCATATGGGATGATCACTCAGTGTACGCCCGCCACAGTTAAACGTGCATAGTATATTCAACATTTTTGTCAAGACTTAGTAAGAAATGTAGGGCATTGTATAGGTGAAACTGTTAGTAAAAGGGACTACCGGTTGCGAGGTGAAGAAATTGTTTGATAAGCCTCAACATTTGTATTCATTATGTGTTATCATACCTGTTCTCCACGCCATTCGTGTTTAGCGTCCAAGCGGCAGTCATCGGCATACCTCCACGCGCTAATCATCAACACCTAAAAGAACAAGAGATCTGAGCTAATGCTCATGAGACGCGCGACAGCATCAGTTTAATTTCGTACGCAGGTTGTCTTGGTCTATCTCTACTCTCTAGTATATTTCAGCGAAAATTCAATCTGTGCATCGCAGCCTAAAATAGCCAAAAAAATTCACTTAAACCCATATTTTTGGGGTTCAAGGTCATCGATGTTGGTACCCCCGGAAAGCTCGTCAGCAGTGCTTGTTATGATAAGCAGCAAGTCTGTGTCTAGCTGCAACCGTTTTCACGCTAGATGAGCCAATATTGGTAAAATAACGATTTCTAAGGGGGTACCCCTCTTTGATGCCCTCGTTCGAGGGGTATCTCCTCACCCAGTGGCACCAACTTATCTCATAAGAAACTAGAACTCTAGGCTATCATATTATGAAGACCCGGAGTCCGGAGTCTCTATCTCACCTGGCCTTGAATCCGTACCGGGTCGTGTCGGACAGACAGACGGACAGACAGAATTCCCATAGCTAATACGCGCTCTCAGCAGTACCTGCCGGTACAGCTGTCGCGCGTAAAAAATTATTGTCCGTTTTCGTGCGCTCACATGTAGTCTAAGTTTAATTTTCGTGACTCATCAAAATCCGTTCATAGCTTTCAATTGATCAAACAAACAGATACAACAGGTAGAAACAAATGCATGATCCTTCAGCGGAGGTAATAATACTAGTAACAAGATAATGTGCAACTGAACACGGAGCCTGTCCAATGCATTGCATCTCAATAGCTCACAGTGAAGTTCGTATAACTGAAATCGGTGAGCAACACAGCAAAGTAGATCAAAGTGATTAAAGTGAAAAGCTCTAGTTTCAAGTTATCTATCAACAATGTTCAAGTTATAATAATAACGTAATATGGCAATTTCGTAACCTATTTTTTAAAGTTATTTACAAATACATGTAGGACCTACCTCAAGGCCAGCGTTATATTATATAGGCCAAGGCCTACCTTCGCGTAGGTGCTTACAATGGTGGTGTCAGCTAACGATTATATTAAGCACGCAACTTTTCAAAACGCAGAGAAATTTTACCGGATTTGCGTTAAAATAACGTGAAATGTATGCATGCACATGTAAAATAATAGCACACGCAGTAACTGCGAGAACCTTTTAATAAGAAACTCCTGCTAAAGACGGGTCCGATAATAATGAATAATGAACTGTACTCGTGTAATGATTACACGCGACAAATCAATAGAACTGGGAATTGGTTTACCTTGCCGGTCCAGCTGTACCGCGGACCACCGGTGAAGTATCGCAGCGTGTCGTCGACATCTGAGAACTCGTCGCCGTTCTTCATGTTGATCGACGTCACAGAGTAGCCTAGGCGGTGACAATAGAAAGTACTCTTAAAGTAATTTAAGTCAGTCTGGGAATTTCCAGGCAGTGTCAGAAAAAACGAAGCCCCACAACGGGTTGATGCGATCCGTCTCTATCAGTGACCGAAAAGATTCCAAAGATGCGTATTCAGTTTATACTAAAAACGTGGTTACGTTGACTACCGGTATATCATTTCCACTTAGGAGGAATGCGGCAAAACGTAGAGTTCACATTTTAAAAAAATTCTATACATCCTATTCTTTCCTTCCTCCCACCCGAAAACCAGCAAGCCAAATTATTCACAAAACGGCCGGCTCAAAAAACGATTATAACTGATTTTGAAAGTTACTCAAAGTAATTAATTATATTATTTATTTATTTTTGGTGCTTTTATCGGATAAACAATACCAAAATTAGCCGTTATGCAGGGTAGGCCTACAACATATAGGAAGCGTCACTAATCTTTAGTGTAAGTTAGTAAGTAAGTAAGTATCTTTTATTTCAGCATGACAAAAGCACAACAAATAGTAAAAAAATGAAAAGAAGCATGGTAGTACGCACAAAACAAACAATACACAAAAAGCACCAGACTACATTGTATAGGCTATCTAAACAGGCACCGATTAATAAGTGAGTTTTTGTAGGCTACAGTTGTAACGTACATATTGGCAAGGTATATATGAATGTCCTCAGTCCCAGAGATGCATGTGCTGAGAGCTGATGCAGGCAGTGTGAAGGGTTTGTAATAGCCTACTTGTAAAAAGACTGGTTAGCCTAAGTTTCAGCAATTTGTCTGACAGTGTAAAGATGCTGACTAAAAGCATAACGATTCGAAAGTCTCAGAAACGCATCAGTTTTGCCTTCTTGCTCTTCCGAAACAAAACTTATGCTGAATCAATCGTCAAAATTCGTAGAAATCTGTAAAACAACGCCGAGTAATAGTAGCGTAATATATTACTTACCGACATAATGATCAAACGGATGTCCTCTGTCACGGCCGCGGGTGTACATACACTTACCGTCATCAACGACTACAGCGCCACATGCTCCTACAAAAATAAAAAGTAAAGTTAGGTTATATTATAGTGCGCTCTGAAGCTTGGCTTAAAGCTTAGCTTAATCTAGCGCACTTAATCACCATAACCACCTAGGCGCTGAAAACTCCCTTTATGTACCCCAGTTTCTTGGAGCTGAGAAACTGGAGAAGCAATGTGAGTAAACAACTTGCCCAAGGTTGCTATCCAATGGAATATTGGCGCGACCCGGGAATCGAACCCGGGTTCCCGAGTTCGAATTCCAAGTGCGCTAACCACTAAACCATTGAGCCATTGAGCTGTATCGTCATGGATACAACGTGCGCGTCGTAAACGGATTCGCTTTTATTTTGGAAGTAACTTTCGCAAATGTAAAGTGTAAACCGATTGTGGCGTATATACGTCTGTCTTTTCATCCGTCCGTCCGTCTGTCAGTCACAGCGCGAATCGCGTCAGAACGGTTCAAGATAAGAACATAACGACTTTCACCGTGAGTTATATTCAGTAATCATTCAGATCTATTGCAAGTAAAAAAATCACGGTCGTGTGTCGAGGAATTTGCCTCAAACGAAAGCGTCAGAAATAAGCTACCCTTCTATCTAAGTCCAACAAATACGTCGTCATAACTTGAAAATGGTACGAGATATGATGTCGGTTACTATACAAAACACCAATGATGTTAATGAGACCAGAATATGGCCAAACGAGACCGAGAAGGAGACCAGTGAACATAGTAAAGTTTAACATTTAATATTCGACATAACAATCGGTGCACATTGACTTTCATTTTGAAACCAAGTCATACTTTTAGTTAATGAAACGCAAAAATATTTAGGCATATACTGTTGTTATTTGGCATCAGTCAACTCTTAGCATCATCAAGTAACAAGGCTTTACGGTTTAAGCCTAGAGTTATAAACACTGCGAACAACGTTACTGAGTTATATAACCTTGTGCATCGTCGAGGCCACGAGGCCAAGGTGCATGAGGCCGAGAACAACATCGTGAGACCGAAAACGAAAACGGGGCCAACAACAGCGAGACCCAGAACGAGAACGAGAGCTTACAATTTGGCCTCGAGACACTAATACCAAGTCGAATATAGGCGCCTGATTGGGAGAAAACCCGACCGCATCAAATAACCTTGAACAGCCATGTCGTCCAAATTTGCACTTTGCAGAACCAATTGCGTGGGAACTAGTAAAGACAGGCTACTCATATCAGCAACAGAAATGCAGCTCAGGAACTCTGTTTCTGACGACATACGGTCTGTGCAAATATTAACGGGATTGCTTGGAGAACTGGTGCTATTCAAGCGTGTGACAGTGATGGGCAATCGTAGAATTAACTCAGTGCAGATATTAGAAACAAGTGTACAATAACTTATGAGTTAGTAAGGAATGGGCGAAACTTTAACAGCGTCTTTCTTACCTGGTTCACAGCGATATCCCGGCAACCCCATGAATATGCGACCGTTCTGAACACCAAACAAAGTCTGTCCTCACTGTGCCAACTTCATTAGCCAACACGTTCATAATAACTTACATTCACTCACGTAGGCTACACAGCCTATACATATTCTATTAACTGGCAGAGCCTGACAAAAGAATACAATAAAATGATAAAACAGAAATAAAACCTAGGCGATGTATGATTGGCGAGGTGTATTGCTTACCTTAAGCATGCGGTCATTTTGTCTTATTATTCATTTTTTTATTTCGTTGCTGTTGTACGTATGCCTACGACTGCGATTAAAGAGAAATAAATAAATACAAATATACACGTATTCCGAACCAATTGTAGACTTGGTATTTCGAACGCGAAACCATGACCTTGAATTAGGAGACTGACAGATAGCTTTATTTCGTATATCAGCCAGTGGCTGGAATAGTACAATAATAGTCACAGTTGTACAATATTAACAATGATACAGTAACGTGTATATAGTATATACATAGACCAGTATGACTAAGAGCAGAAACAAACTTTTGTTGTTAAAACTGTGTTAAAAAAATAGGAAATCTCTAAACCAACACTGACGCCGTGAAAGTCGCAAGTCCATCCCGTACCTCGGTGATATGCAGTGAAGTCCCAGTTTGGGATGGTCCTTTGCTGGCATAATATCTTGCCGACATTGCTGGCGTTAGAAGCTGGTAAGAGACATCATCGGTGGTTGAATCAATGGAGGTCACGTTGACGCACGCGCCGATACAGTACGGATACCTGACAGACCTGGCAGTGACTTTATTTGGTGAAACCGACTTGACTTGGACCAAAATCGACTTAAAGTCGACCTGAAGTCGACTGTCTGTTAAAAATATGACTTGAGGTGACTTTGAACAAATAAACCGACTTCTGAAGGAAACAAGCTGTCCGTGCCGTGTAAGGTACACTTTATCAAGATAAGCCAAACGATGAAGAGTACAACTGTCTGTTCTTGACATTTCTACAACTTTAGCTGCAGTGACACTAACAAGGAAAACAAAAAATCCAATTAAACTGCAGAAAGTTCAACAAAAATATTCACTCGCAAAGGCTCCTACAGTCTGTAGTGCACTACGTATCACGGACAAATTAAACAAGTCAGATGCGTATCGTTGATAACAGCAACATCGTTTAGTTCCTATGCAGTAGACTGCATCTCAGCAGCGATGCGATTGACTGGAAAGTACTTACGAATTGTCGTGAATAAACGCAAAAATGTTGGCGCGGTATGCGGACACTGCAGCGAAAATCGTCACAACAGATCCAGTGATGTGCGGCAGTGTTCGAGAATACGTATTTTACGGTTTTTTTTCAGATTTCAAAAAAACATGACTTTTTACGTTTTTTTTAAATGACCTGTCAAAAAAACGTAAAAAGTCATTAGCAAAAATATAGTCCTCAATCTCAATCTTTCTAAGTTGCATAGTTTTTTTTGTGTCAGCAATTCTGAGCAAGGTGTTTGATGTTTAGCGACTAATTTATCGAACTGACCTTCGGTAATTGAGTGATTGGGTTACCGGAAGTCAATACTGCTAAGTTACCAACACCAAAGTTAAGTGTTATGGTAAAATTTCAGCGAGTAAGTGGCCTGTGAAACTGTATGTTGATTAGGCCTACCGGTGTCCGGTACGTTTTTACGTTTTTTTACGTTTTTTTTTCAAAATGCAAAAAAACGTGACTTTTTACGTTTTTTTGAGTTTCCTCACACGTTTTGTGGAACACTGATGTGCGGACTGAACTGCGGTCTCGCCCGCGGGATTGACGCGGATTCCCAGTGACTTTTAATCCACGGGTAGCTGCAGATCTTTTTTTCCAGAAAAAAACTCCGAGCACGCACTTTCACTTACGCGGATCCTCCGCGTTAATGAATGGTATTTCTGGCGAGGTACGACTGCATTAGGCCTACGTGACACTGTGTGACAGAAAATCATGTAAAGATGTTGCGTCAAGACAATTGAAATCAGTCGTCGTCGTCATTGCTCATTTTATTCACATATAAGAATGTGGACGTTTTTACGCGCAACAGCTGCACCGTCAGGTACTGTTGAGAGCGCGTATTAGCTATGGGAATTCTGTCTGTCCGTCTGTCTGTCCGTCTGTCCTGGTGTCACGACCCGGTACCGAATCTAGCCCAGGTCAGATAGAGACACCGGGTTTTCACCATATGATAGCCTAGAGTTTCTAGTTTCTAGTGAGGTAATTTGGTGCCGCTGGGTGAGGAGATTCCCCTCGAAAGATGGCATCAAAGAGGGGTACCCCCTTAGAAATCGTAATTTTACCACTATTGGCTCGTATAACGTGAGAACGGTTGCAGATAGACACAGACTTTCTGCATATCATAACAAGCACTCCTGTCGAGCTTTCCGGTGGTACCAACATCGATGACCTTGAACGACCTTGAATCCAAAAAATAGGGGGTTTAGTCAATTTTTCGCTATTTTATGCTGCGATGCACACTTAAGAGTGAATTTCCGCTGAAATATACTGGAGATAGACCAAGACAGCCTGCGTACGAAATTAAACTGATGCTGTCGCGCGTCTCATGAACATTAGCTCAGATTTCTTGTTTCTTTAGCCACGGTGTACAGCATACTTTGCCAACAGTGGCGGTTTTAGGCTTAGGCCGGGTAGGCTGCGGGCCGGGTAGGCCGCAGCCTACCCATTCGGTCGACCGGCCTAGCCACTGATTTGTGCAAAAAACGGGGCCTATAGTAGGCACGGCCTACCCCATTTTTCTGGCCTATACCCTCTCAAAAAAACCCCGGCGCCGCCTCTGAGCACGGGCTGACAGAGGATGCAAGCTTGCAGTAGGCCTAGTTATGCGGCGTGCGGAGGCTGATCTTTCGTAAAGATTCAGGATCTCGTAAATTCCAGGATCCGCACATCACTGCAGGTACACCGGCCCCAAGGAGGATTGAACCTCCTTGACCGGCCCAAAGAAATTTCAATATTCTAGCTGAGAATATTAACATTTTTAGACTTTCAGAGATGCACGATTAAGCGAATTTGGTAGTCGGTGTTAGATGAAAATGAGGATAATCGCTATTTTGGTGAATGGTTTAAACAATTAATGCAAAGAATAAGCAATAAAGGTGGGCTACAGGTACATGACACATATTTTGTGTTGTGGAGTCGTCTTCACAAGAATCAAACCGACTTGACGATAGAAAAAAATGACTTTATCCGACTTGGAACGTTCACGTCGACACAAGTCGACTTCCATCCAAGTCGAATCCGAGGTCTGATGATTACCTGACGTCGGCAAGCTGCTCGCTGTAGTTGACGCGCAACTTGTGACTACACGTCTGCATTCCAATCCACACACGCAGCCATCTTAAGCCTAATTCATAGCGACACAATTCAGCTCAACTGGACGTCCAATCAACTTGAGTTGTGTCGCTATAAATTTGGCTTCACTCGTAAGCCAAAATTCCTACGAATCCACTTACGAGGAATACGTTCCCGGGTGAAACGCATAAAGAACTCGCGTATTTTGTAAATTTCTATACCCTTGCATTCCTCCCACCCGAAGCCAGCAAACCAAATTATGCACACAACGGCTGGAAAGAAACGATTCTAACAACTTTTGGGAGTTAACTGGAATTAACTAATTAATCACTTAATTGAATTTTAATGTTTTTTCTCGGATAACCCATAGCCGTGGGGCTGCGGAAAAATAAAAACAATATTGGTCGCAATGGTCTGCTAACAAACTGAAAGACAATTTCGCGCTTGTCCAGCCAGAAGAATGGGTGAATTACATAAAAACTTTACGACATCACTGTACAATCTTACAAAGACGTAACTTACGCAGAATGTTGACAAATATCTCCGGACTAAGATGCAAGCTTCCACTGCACTGCCACGGCATAATGCAGCGTCTCAAGAAGACTTTTCTGTTCCGTCGTTCAGTGTGGTTATGGTTATGGCACTAGATTAAGCTAAGCTTTAAGCTAAGCTTTAGAGGGCACTTAGTACTATAACGTAACTGACTTTTTTCCTTTCATATCCGGGACATTATGCGACAGTTTACTGGCGTAATCACAGACGTAATTGTTTATTACCTACGCCACGTTGAACCCATCTATGAAGATGATAATGATGATAATCGTGATCATGACGGTGATAGCGATGAAATATTTTAGGGAAACTTTGCGACCCTTAGTAGGTTGGTTTTGCTTTTACTACAAAATTTTCACAGGAAAATACGTGCCCTTGCCGTACGGTTTGAGCTCGTTTTCTGAATAGTTTTAAGTTAAGGTGTGAAAGCTAACTGAGTCTCAGAGAGAAGAAAGAGGCACAGTATGAGCGTACAACGATACGTGATCCGAGTGCAGTTTGCCTGGCGTCGACAGCGACTCCGAGCCATTCATAAACACTGCTGATGACGTTTGTATCCCGGACGCCTGTCAGCTCGTCTGCTCAACACAATGTACACAATATCACGGTGCGGAGATCAGAACACCTGTGTTCTCCCGATATTCTTATATGGAGCTGAGATATGGTCGATGACCTTGACTTTATCGAAGAAGATTGATGCACTGAATAATTGGTGCCTTAGGCGCATCCTGAATATACACTGGTCGGAATTCGTTACCAACAATGAGATACGCTCCCGCACTGGGCAGCCACTTCTATTCGACACTGTTCGCAGCCGCCGTCTGTCATTCTTTGGACATCTCCATCGCGCCGACCCTCGGCAAGATCATCATCGAGCTCTCCAGGCCTGCATTATGGACCCTCCTGGCGATTGGAGACGGAGGGCTGGTCGCCCCAGACAATCCTGGCTCAGAACCGTGGAGGCTGACCTGCGGCCAA